>Ga0222713_10000579_pt1 | contig 41341 bp, 43 predicted proteins | sample C33_649DmetaG_FD_165061 | JGI IMG/M metagenome (GOLD analysis project Ga0222713, IMG submission 165061) | Estuarine water microbial communities from San Francisco Bay, California, United States - C33_649D | ecosystem: Environmental > Aquatic > Marine > Unclassified | place: USA: California... | reverse complement strand
GCGACCGCAAGAGCCTCGGTGTCACGGAGGGAAAGGTTGTAACCCTGCCCGGCGATAGGGTGCAAGCTGTGCGCAGCATTACCCAGTACGACCAGGCCAGAGCGAACCTGCTCTTCAGCTTCGATCAGCACAAGCGGATAGAGGTGCCGCGCGCCTACCTGCTGAAAACCACCAAGCCGATAGCCGAACGCCTGCTGGAGCTCTTCGAGGAACTCCGCTTCAGGGAGCGCGGCAAGACGCGCTGCATCCCGTTCCGGCCGAGTCCATACCAGAGCGCAGCGGTTATCCGGCAGCGGCAGCAACGCCATCGGCCCCTCATCGGTGAAGCGCTCGAACGCGCGACCCCCGTGCGGCATACCGGGCGTAACATTGGCGATCAGCGCCGTTTGCCCATAGGGCGATTGCTTGATTTTGATGCCGAGCTGCTCACGCAGCCCTGAGCGACCACCATCGGCCAGAACCGCGAGATCACAGCCGAGCGTCTGACTGGCAGTCAATGTCAGCTGATAGCCGCCCGGCACGGCTCGCATCTGCTCGACTTCAGCAGGGCAATGGCGAACCACTACGTCGTCATCGAGTGCTTGCCAGAGACAATGGCCGATCCAGGCGTTTTCCACGACATAACCCAGCGCCGGGACACGCTGACTACTGGCGTCAAGCCTGGTGACACCTGCACGACCGCGGTCCGATATATGGATATCGGTGATTGGCTCTGCACGTTCGGCGATCTGATCCCATATGCCCAGGCGCTGGTAAATAAGCCGGGTCCCGTAGGACAATGCGGTAGAACGCGCGTCATAGCTGGGCTGGTAGTGGTTGCCCGGCTCGAACGGCTCGATCAGCTCGATCGTCCAGCCACGCTGTTTCGCTCCACTTTGCAGTGCCAACGCCAAACTCGCGCCGACCAGCCCACCTCCGATGATCGCCAACGTTGCCATCTACGCGACCTCGGCGGAAAACGCCATCAGTGCCTCGATCTCGTCAACGGACTTAGGCACACCGCCAGTAAGAATTTCGCAACCGTTGCGGGTGACCACCACATCATCTTCGATGCGTACGCCGATGCCGCGCCACTTCTTTGCCACGTCCTGATTGTCAGCCGCAACATAGATGCCCGGCTCGACGGTCATCGCCATGCCGGGCTCCAGCACGCGCCATTCGCCGCCGACCTTGTAATCGCCGACATCATGCACGTCCATGCCCAACCAGTGGCCGGCGCGGTGCATGTAGAAGGGTTTGTAGGCTTCGGCAGCAATCAGCTCATCGACGTCACCCTGGAGCAATCCCAGCTCGACCAATCCGGCTGTGATTACCCGAACGGTCGCCTCGTGGGCCTCGTTCCAATGCCTGCCGGGCGCGATATGCTTGAAGGCTTCTTCGTTGGCAGCCAGGACCAGCTCATAAATAGCTTTCTGCTCGGGCGAAAAGCGGCCGCTGACCGGAAAGGTGCGGGTGATGTCGCTGGCGTAGCAATCAATTTCACAGCCGGCGTCTATCAGCACCAGGTCGCCATCCTTGAGCAGCGCGTCATTCTCACGGTAGTGCAGGATGCAAGCGTTCCTTCCGGCCGCGACGATGGAACCGTAGGCCGGCATCTTCGCTCCGCCTTTGCGGAACTCGTAGTCCAGCTCGGCTTCGAGATGGTATTCGTAGAGTCCAGCACGACTGGCCTGCATGGCACGGATATGGGCGCGCGCGGAGATCTCCGCGGCGTGCTTCATCACCTTTATTTCGTTCGCCGACTTGTACAGGCGCTGGTCGTGCAGCAGATGGTCGAGGGCGACGAATTCGTTCGGCGGCTGCGCGCCCTGACGGGCCTTGGAGCGGATCGTGTTGATCCATTCCATCAAGCGATGATCGAATTCTTGGTTGCTGCCGAGCGCGTAATAGACGCGTGAACGTCCTTCGATCAGACCGGGAAGGATGTCGTCTATATCGCCGATGGGGAAGGCATCATCAGCGCCGTAGTCCGAAATCGCGCCATCCTGACCCGCGCGCAGACCATCCCATAACTCGCGAGCCGGATCGCGTTCCCGACAGAACAGCACATACTCGCCGTGCTCTCGACCCGGGATCAGCGCAATCACTGCCTCGGGCTCGGGAAATCCGGAGAGATATTGAAAATCACTGTCCTGACGGTAGATGTGCTCGACGTCGCGGTTGCGAATGTACATCGGCGCGGCCGGCAGGATGGCGATGCTGTTAGGTTCCATCTCAGCCATCAGCGCCTTGCGCCGGCGGACATATTCCGACTTGGGGATACGGGTCATGGACGAGCGGTCCTCAATGCAGGGAAGGCTTGGGCGTCGGCGGTACCGGCTTGGCGCACTCAGTGAATAGCAGCAGGGGCGCTACGCGCAGGTATTCCGTGACCTCCATGTAGTCGTTCTCGCCATCTTCGGACTCATCCAGCGAGTCCTGGATCTGCGCGATGGCCGCCAGATCCTGAAGCACTTCCATCGCTTCGCCGCTCAGCGCACGATCGCCGGCGACCAGGCCAAATCCGGTCAGGAAACTCTGGCACCACTGCCCCAGAGCCAGCGCACGCTCGGTCAGCGATGCTTCATCGCTCGGCAGCAGCAGGACGATGGTGATGTCATCGCCGGCGAGTTCGCCTTTGACCATTTCTTGCAGTCCGATAAGTGCTTGGCGCACCGGCTCGTCAGGTTCAGCACCTAGCAGCTCGACAGCATCGCTCAGCCAGGTTTCGGCATCGAAACCAGCGCCGGCGCAGCTGCGCCCGAGCAACAGTCCATGTAGCTCGGCGGGTGTGACGGGTTGGGCACTGCTGGCCAACAATGTAGCGAAAGCAGCGTAAGGCGAGTTCTGAATGGGCATTGGCAGCTAGGCGCGCAGAGGCGCTAATGTCTAGAATGAAGGCCTTGTATCCTAGCATCGGCATACGAGCCAAGACCATCGAAGCCGGCCCACCCAGCGCTCGCGCCACTGACCCGGGAATCCCATGGAAGACGCCGACCTGCAATTGCTGACTGCCAAGCTGGAGCAGCTGATTCAGCGTACCGAACAACTCAAGGCGCAGAATCGACTCCTGCGCCAGAGTGAGCAGGCGTGGCGCGAGGAGCGCGCTCATCTGATCGAAAAGAACGAAATGGCCCGCGTGAAGGTCGAATCAATGATTTCGCGCCTGAAAGCTCTGGAGCAGGACTCATGACCCAGCCGAACACCGTTACCGTGCACATCATGGACAAGGAATATTGCATCTCCTGCCCACCCGAAGAACGCAGCAATCTGGAAGGCGCCGCCCATTACCTGGACCGCAAAATGCGTGAGATCCGCAGCAGCGGCAAAGTCATCGGCGCTGATCGCGTTGCAGTCATGGCCGCGCTGAACATCACCCACGAGCTGCTACATAAGCACGACCGACTGGATGCCGAAGCCAACAGCGCACGGGAGCATGTACGTTCCCTGCTAGAACGAGTCGACAGCGCACTGGCCGCCGATCCAAACCCAACCGGCAACTGATGAACGGCAGCCAGATTGCGTTATAATCCCGCCCACTCCCTGGCATGTTCGCCAGTCGGCGATGACCCTCTCCCGATAAGCAACACAATGGAGGCTACACGTAGTGCCGGTGTGCATGTCCGCCTGACGGAAAGCCTTAAGGTACTCTGTAGTCGCCACCTTGAACTCTCGGGTTCAAGGGCCTACGCGGGCAGCGGCATGCTGGGGAGCCTCATTTCATGATCGTAGCCGAAGGCCTTTCTCGCCCGGCGCTGCGACGTCAGTTGCGCCAAGCGCGCCGCCAGCTTTCTCCGACTCAACAACGTCGGGCAGCACGAAACCTCTACCGACAACTGGCCCAGCACCCGATTTTTCGCCGGGCTCGCCACATCGCCTTTTATCTGCCCAACGACGGCGAGATCGACCCCCGCCCGTTAATGCTTGAAGCGCAGCGTCGCGGCAAGGCGACCTATCTGCCAGTGCTCAACGCCTGGCCGCGGACACGCATGGTGTTTCAACGGCTCATGCCGAACGAGCGCCTGGCGCCGAATCGCTTTGGCATTGCAGAACCCGCGTTTCGCCCGAACCGGCAAAGGCGCATCTGGACACTCGATCTGGTACTGATGCCTTTGGTGGGGTTTGACGAGGACGGTGGGCGCCTGGGCATGGGCGGCGGCTTTTACGACCGAAGCCTGGCATATCGCGGCAGGCGCAAAAATGGTCACAAACCGACACTTCTTGGGCTCGCGCATGAGTGCCAGAAGGTGGACAGACTACCGCTAGAACCCTGGGATGTGAGTCTGCAGGCTTCCGTGACGGACCAGAGTTGGTACGGGGGATGAGGCGGGTGATGCGGAGAGTGTCGCTAGCCGCATCCATGCGGCAGACTCGATCAGCGTTGAAGCTGCTGAGAGTGACTGATCGGAACCATCGAAGACGAATCTCCTGATTGCTCCCAAAGGCCCTGCGTATAGCCGGTAGTGACGACACCGAGGCCAAAGATCAGCACCAATATCCAAAGAATATCTGGCTTGCGTTTCATAGTTTTCGCCTCCCCCTGCCAGGCGAATAGTTTCATTCGAGTCAGTATCGTTTTAGTTTTTCAGACTCGACAATGCCAACCTCAAGCGCGGCATTCTCCGCTATGCACCGATGCCACGCAAACAGGCGTTGCGACCGGTTGTCGGGGAGTTTCGCTTGAGGACCCAAGATGCAGATAGCAGCGAGCAAAGACCATGCCGTACTGGCTCATGAAGTCCGAACCCGACGAGTTTTCAATCGCAAACCTACAGCAACTAGGAACTGGTCGCTGGGACGGTGTGCGCAATTATCAAGCGCGCAACTTTCTACGAAACATGACCGAGGGGGACCTATTCTTCTTCTATCACTCCAGCTGCGCAGTACCGGGTATCGCCGGTATCGGAAAAATCACCCGCAGCGCTTATCAGGACCCAACTGCACTGGATCCTGCTAGCCCGTATTACGATGCGAAGGCAACTACGTCCAAAAATCCCTGGGATGCTGTGGACGTAGGCTTCGTCGAGCGTTTTCCGGTGACATTGACCCTGCCCCAACTGAAGGCGCAGCCGGCGCTTTCGCAGATGCCGCTCGTCAAGAAAGGTAGTCGGCTCTCGGTCATGCCTGTTACCGAGACGGAATGGCAGGCCGTGCTTTCACTCCGTTGACTCAGCAAGCCGCCCGCTGGAACCACGGCTACTGAATGATCAGATTGTTGAACAGAAGGTCGTCGACCAAGGGCTTGCCTTCTTCTTGAGTCAACACCGCCTGTACCTGTTTGAGCGCTTCCTGACGTAACGCTTCCTTGGCTTCGACCGAGCCGAGACTGGCGTCCGTTTGCTGGGAAAACAGTATGACCAGCTGATTCCGAATGAGCGGCTCATGGTGCTTGACCTTGGCCTCGGCTTCGCTGCCGGTTACTCGCAGCGCGATATCTGCCTTGTAGTACTTGAGCTTACCGCCGGAACCATAGTTGCCGACCAATGCGGGTACCAACCCGTAGTAGATAGTCTTTGCAGCTGCGCCCTCTTCGGGCTCGGGGGAGTTGGCGAATACGGGCAGCGCGAGGCCCAGGGCCAGACAGAGAAGAATGATGCGTTTCACAGAACTGCTCCTAGGGCTATTGGCGCCAGCATACCCAGTGATACGCACGGACCCAAGCCCAGCCTTATGAATTGCCATCAGAGCCGAACATGCTCGTTGCGTCGCCCGAGCAGCCTTCTAGACTGACCGGACACAACCCAGGCCATGAGTGCCATCAGTCCAGATACGACAATAAAAGGAAACTCGATGAAAGCTGTCCTGTGCAAAGCATTCGGCCCGGCCGAAAATCTCGTCGTAGAAGAGTGCGACAGCCCTCAGATCAAGAAGGGCGACGTGCTGCTCGATGTGCACGCAGCGGGCGTCAACTTCCCAGACACACTGATCATCGAGGGCAAGTATCAGTTCAAGCCACCGTTTCCGTTTTCCCCAGGTGGCGAGGCGGCTGGGGTGGTCGCGGCCGTAGGCGAAAAGATTACTCACCTGAAGGTCGGTGACCGCGTCATGGGTCTAACCGGCTGGGGCAGTTTCGCTGAACAGGTCGCGGTACCTGGGCACAACGTATTGCCGATCCCTCAGGAGATGGATTTCGAGACCGCCGCGGCTTTTAGCATGACCTACGGCACCTCGATGCATGCACTGAAGCAGCGCGCCAACCTGCAGCCGGGCGAAACCTTGCTGGTTCTCGGCGCATCCGGCGGGGTCGGCCTGGCTGCCGTAGAGATCGGCAAGGCAATGGGGGCAAAAGTCATTGCCGCCGCCTCGACTGCCGAGAAGCTGGAAGTGGCAAAAAAAGCAGGAGCTGACGAACTCATCAACTACAGCGAAACCAGCCTCAAGGAAAAGCTGAAAGAGCTTACTGCTGGCCAGGGCGTCGACGTCATCTACGACCCGGTTGGCGGCGCACTGTTCGAAGAAGCGTTTCGTAGCATCGCCTGGAATGGTCGCATGCTGGTGGTCGGTTTCGCAGCAGGAGATATCCCATCGCTTCCCGCCAACCTGCCACTTCTGAAAGGCGCCTCGCTTGTGGGTGTGTTCTGGGGGTCCTTTGCCCAACGGCAGCCACACGACAACGCGGCCAACTTCAAGCAGCTTTTCGCATGGCACGCCGAGGGCAAGCTGAAGCCACTGGTGTCACAGACATTTGCCCTGGAGCAGGTAGCCGATGCAATCAATACGCTGGGGCAGCGCAAGGCGGTGGGCAAGCTGGTCGTGAAGGTCCGCTAAAGAGGATCCGCTCGTTGCCCACAGCTGTGTGCAACGAGCGGCCGCCGAATCAATGGGCGGTAGCTGGACTCTCGCCGCCCTGCTGCATGCGCGCCATTTCCTGGGCGTAGAGCGCGTCGAAGTTCACCGGCGCCAGCATCAAAGCAGGGAAGGAGCCGCGCGTGACCAGGCTGTCGAGTGTTTCCCGCGCATAGGGGAACAGGATATTTGGGCAAAACGCACCAAGCGTATGGCTCATGGCCTGCGCTTCGAGGCCCTTGATCAAGAAGATACCGGCCTGCTGAACTTCAGCAATGAACGCCACTTCCTCACCGGTCTTGACGGTTACGGAAAGCGTCAGCACCACCTCATGGAAATCACCTTCCAGCGACTTCTGCTTAGTGTTCAGATCCAGCGCAACGCTCGGATTCCATTCTTGGCGGAAGATTTCCGGACTTTTCGGGGCTTCGAAAGAGAGGTCACGGACATAGATCCGCTGCAGGGAAAATTGCGCGCCCTGCTCTTCCTGACCTGCGGCGGAACCGTTGTTTGCTTGTTCAGTCATTTGAAGCCTTCTTGTTTGTGCATGTCGAGTTTGGGTCGCGCCGCCCGTAGCAAGGTTTCACCCGCTACCGACAGGCCGTTTTATTCGAGTCACGCCTGAAGCATCGCGTCCAGGCGGCCAGCCCGCTCCAACGCGTGCAGCTCATCGCAGCCACCGACGTGTTCGTCACCAATCCATATCTGCGGGACAGATGTTCTCCCAGCCTTTGCCGCCATCTCCGAGCGCAACGCAGGCTTACCGTCGACGGATATTTCCTCGTAGCTGACGCCCTTGCGATCAAGCAGGCTCTTGGCCCTGATGCAAAACGGGCACCAGGCGGTGGTGTACATGACGACTTTGGACATAATTATTTAACCACTGGCAGATTTTCGCCGCGCCAGCTGGAAATCCCTCCGGACAGCTTCGCGGCAGTGAAGCCCGCCTTCTGCAGTTCACGGCAGGCCGTTCCGGCGTGCTGGCCCATGGCATCAACGACCACGATGGTCTTGCCCTTGTGCTTTTCCAGCTCGCCCAGTCGGCTGACCAGCTTCTCGTGGGGAATGTTCAATGAGTCGACAATATGGCCCGCGTCGAACTCCTTCTTCGCGCGCACGTCCAACACCACGCCTTCGTCGCGGTTGACCAGACCGGTCAGCTCGCGGTTGCTCAGGCTCTTGCCGCCCTTGCGTGCCTCGGTGATGGCGAGAAGCACAAGCAACACCAAGAAGATGCTGACAAGAACATAGTGGTTAGAGACAAATTCAATCAGGTTAGCGACCATCTAAAGGGTACCCGGGGGATAAAATGCGGGCCAGTATACACAGCCCCCCCACCAGGCTGAACCCTGCGAATCGTGACGCCCAACCGGCCAACTATTAGACTGGCCGCCTTTTTTCGCGACCCCGTGCAAGGAGCCAGACACATGCCCGCCGCGCCCAAACCCCTGGTATTGATCATTCTCGACGGCTTCGGACACAGCGACAATCCTGAATTCAATGCCATCCACGCCGCCAACAAGCCCGTCTATGACCGCCTGCTCGCCAGCCAACCGCACGGACTGATCTCTGGCAGCGGCATGGATGTGGGTCTGCCGGACGGGCAGATGGGCAATTCCGAAGTGGGCCACATGAACCTGGGCGCGGGCCGCGTTGTGTACCAGGACTTCACGAAGGTCACCAAGTCCATCCGCGACGGCGAGTTCTTCGAGAACCCCACCATCTGCACCGCCGTCGATACGGCAGTGGGTGCAGGCAAGGCCGTGCATATCCTCGGCTTGCTTTCCGACGGAGGCGTTCACAGCCACCAGGATCATCTGGTTGCCATGGCTGAGCTGGCTGCCAAGCGCGGCGCCGAAAAAATCTACCTGCACGCCTTTCTTGATGGCCGCGACACGCCACCGAAGAGCGCACAGCACTCCATCGAATTGATGCAAGCGACCTTCACCCGTCTGGGCAAAGGGCGCGTTGCAAGCTTGATTGGCCGCTACTTCGCCATGGATCGTGACAACCGCTGGGACCGGGTCGAGCAGGCGTACAGCCTGATTGTTGACGGAAAAGCTGAGCACCACGCGGACTATGCAGTCGACGGTTTGATTGCCGCCTATGAGCGCGGCGAGAGCGACGAGTTCGTCAAGGCCACCACCATTGGCGAGCCGGTCCGTGTCGAGGACGGCGATGCCGTGGTGTTCATGAACTTCCGCGCCGACCGTGCACGTGAACTGACGCGCTGCTTCGTCGAGCCTGGCTTCAGCGAATTCCAGCGCGCCCGGGTACCGCAACTGGCTGGCTTCGTCATGCTGACGCAATATGCAGCAAGCATCCCGGCGCCCAGCGCGTTTGCCCCGGAAGGCCTGACCAACGTGCTCGGCGAATATCTCGCCAACAACGGCAAGACCCAGCTGCGCATTGCTGAGACCGAGAAGTACGCCCATGTCACTTTCTTCTTCTCCGGCGGCCGCGAGGAACCCTTTACGGGCGAAGAGCGCATCTTGATTCCGTCTCCGCAAGTCGCCACTTACGACATGCAGCCTGAAATGAGCGCGCCCGAAGTGACTGATCGCATCGTCGAGGCCATCGAAAACCAGCGTTACGACGTGATCATCGTCAACTACGCCAACGGCGACATGGTTGGCCATACCGGCGTGTTCGAGGCCGCGGTCAAGGCGGTGGAATGCCTGGACAAGTGTGTCGGACGGATTGTTGAAGCGCTGGAAAAGGTAGGAGGCGAAGCGTTGGTCACCGCCGATCACGGCAACGTCGAGCAGATGGAGGACGTCATGACCGGCCAGGCGCACACCGCCCATACTTGCGAGCCGGTTCCCTTCATCTATGTTGGCAAGCGTAACCTGACCATCCGAGAAGGCGGCGTGCTCGCCGATGTCGCACCGACCATGCTGACGCTGCTGGGCATGCCGGTACCGGCAGAAATGACCGGCCGCTCAATTGTCGAGCTGAGCTGATAGCTGGAAGCTGGAAGCTGGAAGCTGGAAGCTGGAAGCTGGAAGCTGGAAGCCAGGCTGTTACCTCCAGCTCTGGGGTTCAAGCTTCCAGCTTGGTTTTTAGGCATACTACGGCAGTCGTTGAACTCACGGTTACGCCCTCTCATGCCCCGTATTCTTCTTGTATTAGCGCTTTTTTGCCTGCTTGGCCCAGCCATGGCCGACGAGCGCGCCGATGCGCGCAAGCAGATCGAAGCGGCGCGTCAGGACGTCGCGGAATTGCAGAAGCTGCTCAAGCAGATCGAACAGGAGAAATCCACGGTCCAGAAGCAACTGCAGACTACCGAAAGCGAGATGGGCCAGCTGGAGAAACAGGTCGACTCTTTGCAGCAGGAAATCGATCGCAGCGAAGCCGAGCTGGAACGCCTCAACGACGAGAAAGCCACGCTTGAAGGTGCGCGCCTCGAACAACAGCGCCTGATCGGCATTCAGGCACGCGCGGCTTATCAGAGCGGCCGCCAGGAATACCTGAAGCTGCTGCTCAACCAACAGAATCCAGAAAAATTCAGCCGCACGCTGACCTACTATGACTATCTCAGCAAAGCCCGCTTCGAGCAGCTCGAAAGCTTTAACGAGACGCTACGCCAACTGGCCGGCGTAGAAGCCGGCATTCAGAAGCAGCAGGCAACACTAGCCGAACAGCAGGACGGCCTCAAACAACGCCGCGAGCAACTGGCCGAAGTCCGCAAGGAGCGTCAGGTAACGCTGGCCAAACTTGATAAAGACTTGTCCAGCCGCGACCAGAAGCTCAAAGCACGCAAGCAGGAGCAGGCGCAGCTGGAGCGGGTGCTCAAGACCATCGAAGAAACCCTTGCTCGCCAGGCGCGTGAAGCCGAGCAGGCGCGTCAACGCGCGTTAGCCGAGGCCCGCGAGGAACAGGCCCGCCAGCAACAGGCCGGCCGCACTCCATCAGCACCGGCCGGCCCAATAGTCTCAAGCGCTGGCGGAAATTTTGACGGGCCTTTCGCCAAGGCCAAGGGCAAGTTGCCCTGGCCGGTAGACGGAAGATTGGTGGCACGCTATGGCACTCCCCGCGGTGGCGACGCTCGAACCAAGTGGGACGGCGTGCTGATCGGCGCCGACGTTGGTACCCAGGTCCGAGCCGTGCACGGGGGCCGGGTGGTATTCGCTGATTGGTTGCGTGGCGCCGGCCTGTTGGTGATCCTCGATCACGGCAACGGCTACCTGAGCCTTTATGGGCACAACCAGAGCCTGCTGCGTGATGCAGGAGACATCGTCAAGGCGGGCGATCCGATCGCCACCGTAGGAACCAGTGGCGGGCAAGAAGCTGCCGCACTGTATTTCGCCATTCGCCAACAGGGTCGCCCGAGCGATCCGGCACAATGGTGTCGTGCGCAGGGATAAGCCGAGCCGGCTGTTAGCGCGCCCCTCACAACTGGAGTCAAACATGCTGCACCTGTGCCGTTTCGCCCAACCCTCCACCCTAGCCCTGACCGTCATGCTAGGGATGTACGGTAGCGCCTGGGCGCAGCAATCGCCCGCAGAGATCGCGCCAGAACCGCTCCAGCTGAACGCCGCGACCCAAAAAGCGCCGTTGCCGCTGGAGGAGCTGAGGACCTTTGCCGAAGTGCTGGACCGGATCAAGGCCGCATACGTGGAGCCGGTCGACGACAAGACACTTCTGGAAAATGCCATCAAGGGCATGCTCAGCAACCTCGACCCGCATTCCGCCTACCTCGAACCTGATGCCTTTGCCGAACTGCAGGAGAGCACCAGCGGTGAGTTCGGCGGCCTGGGGATCGAAGTCGGGATCGAAGACGGATTCATCAAGGTGGTATCGCCAATCGACGACACCCCAGCGTCCAAGGCCGGCATTGAGGCTGGCGATCTGATCGTCAAGATCGACGGCAAGCCGACCAAGGGCATGTCCATGATGGATGCGGTTGGCATGATGCGCGGCAAACCAGGCAGCGATATATCGCTGTCACTGGTGCGTGAGGGGGGCAAGCCGTTCACCGTCAAGCTCAACCGCGCGGTGATCAAGGTCAACAGCGTCAAGAGTCAGCTGCTTGAGCCCGGCTATGGCTACCTGCGCGTAACGCAGTTTCAGATCAATACCGGCGAGGAAGTCGGTAAGGCCTTGGCGAGCTTGCGCAAGGAAAATGGCAAGAAGCTCAACGGGCTGGTGCTCGACCTGCGCAACAACCCCGGCGGGGTGCTCCAGGCTGCGGTGGAAGTGTCCGACCATTTCCTGACTGATGGCTTGATCGTTTACACCAAAGGCCGCATCGCCAACTCCGAGCTGCGCTTCAACGCAGACGCGGCCGATGCCAGCGAAGGCGTTTCGCTGGTCGTGCTGATCAATGGTGGTAGCGCCTCTGCGTCGGAAATCGTGGCCGGGGCCTTGCAGGATCAGAAGCGTGGTGTAGTCATGGGGACCGACAGCTTTGGAAAAGGCTCGGTGCAGACGGTACTTCCACTGAACAACGACCGTGCACTTAAGCTCACCACCGCGCTCTATTACACACCCAACGGACGCTCAATTCAGGCACAGGGAATCGAGCCGGATATCCGGGTCACCCGTGCCAAACTGACGCGGGAACAAGCTGCGGAAGGCATCCGCGAGGCAGACCTGGCCGGGCACCTCGGCAATGGCAACGGCGGCGCGGAACGTCCTACTACGGCACCGATCGTCAGTGACTCTCCACGCCCTCAGGACGAAGACTACCAACTCGGTCAGGCACTGAATCTGCTCAAGGGGTTGAACCTCACCCGCGGCCAGTAGCGGATGCCTTGGGTTCTAGCTCTGTTAGTAGGGGTTTTGGTCCCGCTCTCGGCAATTGGCGGGGCTACGACTGGCGACAGTAAAACAGCCGCAGCAGATCACCTGGCAACCGTCTCGCGAATGCCGAAGCTGGTGCTGGTAATCGATGACCTTGGGCAGAGCGCGGCACGGGATGCACGCGTTCTGGCCCTGCCCGGCCCAGTGGCCATGGCGATTCTGCCGGATACCCAGAACGCCACGGACTTGGCCGAGCGGGCCAAAGCGGCAGGCAAGACCGTCATGTTGCATCTGCCCATGGCCCCCGCTGGCGGGCCTTACGCCTGGCAACCGCAGCTGCCTTCAGCCGAGCTTGACCGTCGACTGACCAGCGCCCTGGCAAAAGTGCCCCATGCCAGCGGTGTGAACAATCACATGGGCAGCCAGATGACCGACCGGCAGCAGCCCATGGCGTCACTCATGCGGCAGCTGCAACAGCGCCACCTGTTCTTTCTCGACAGCCGTACCAATGCGGCAACCGTTGCAGCCGCGACCGCGCAACGCATCGGCTTGGCGAGCCTGTCGCGCGACATCTTTCTCGATGACGACCCCAGCCCCGAGGCCGTTGCCATGCAGTTTCGGGCGGCCGTACAACTGGCCCGCAAGCAAGGTTCAGTTGTGGTGATCGGTCATCCACACCCTGCCACACTTGCCCTGTTGGAGCGCGAGCTGCCGAAGCTGGCAGCGCAGGGTATCGATTGGGTGGACATCGGTCAGATGATCGCCACCCGGGGCAACCGCGCCATGGTCGCCCATGGCGCGAACGGCCTGTATCGATAAGTCATCAGAGATAACGGCGCATGATCGCGTCGATAGCGCCGTCGCTCTTCATCTCGTTCAGCGCTTTCTGCAACCGCGTAACGACTTCATCCGGCGTCTGCTTGTTCAGCGCAAGGAACAGCTGCGCGTCGTTAAAGCGCAAAACCGTGGTCAGTCCGCTTACGCCTTCCTGTTTGGCCAGATACGGCCCGACTGGGTCGGTTGTCGCCCATAGATCTATCTGCCCCTTGAGCAGCTTGCTGATGTTTTCCTGATCGCGAAGCGAATTGATCGGCTCGAAACCCTTGCTTTCCAGATGCTGGCTAACCGCGTCGTTCTTGTAGGCACCGATTCGGTACTGCTGCGCCTGGTCGAGCGCGCTCAGCCGCATCTGGCTACCGGCCGGGGCCAGCAGTACCCAGCCGGTACTGGCCAGCGGGCCGACCCATTTGAATAGTGGTTCACGCTCGGGTGTGTAGGTGGTGGAGAACAGCCCCTGGTCCGGGTGTTCCAGCGCCTGGTTGTAGATGCGCTCCCAGGGGAAACGCAGCGTCAGGCTGTAGGCGATCCCGGCACGCTTGAACATCTCGCGCACGATCTCGGCGTTAATCCCGCTAATGTTGCGGTCTGCCGCGTAGTTCTTACCGTCCGCCGCCATGTTGAAAGGCGGGAAATTTTCGGTCAGCAGCACCATTTTGTAGTCATCGGGCAGTTCTGCCCTGGCCGCGACGGCCATCAACAGCAACAGCCCGGCCACTAGAATCCGTCTCATCGCTCCCTCCCCGTATGCAAACATCCCAGGCTACATAGCGCTGACAACTGCCAAGCAGCGTCCACGCGCGTGTCGCACCTTTATGATGTTTAGCAACTTGTGAACCAGGCGCCCTGTAGCTATCCCAGCAATGTGACGAGCCGCACAAACGATCGAGCCAATTTGCCATCAGCGACGGCTACGCCGCTAAACGAAGGGCTCAGGGGAAGGACAGCCCTGCCCGCAAGCTGAGGAGGTTCAGGAAAGCGCTCCGATAAAGGGCATCGCAGCGCCACTACGCTGCGAGCGGGGACGTCGGCGTAAGGTCGGCGGGCAAACTATCTATAAATAGCGGCCGCTGATGGTGTCTAACGTGCCGTCAGCGCGCATCTGCTCCAGCGCAGCCTGCAGCTTGGCTACAGTTGCATCGGGAATACCGAGGTTAAGCGCCAAGTAAAGCTCTGCGCTGTCGAATTTGAGCACCCGCTTAAGGCCGGTCACGCCTTGCTGCTTGGCCAAATAGCGTCCAGCCGGATCGCCCGTTGCCCAGAGATCAATCGCGCCGCTCTGCAGCTTATCCACGTTGGTTTGATCGCGCAGGACCAGCGACGGCTCCAGCCCCTGCGCCGCGAGGTGCTCGGCAATCGCATCGCCTTTGTATGCACCGATGCGGTACTGACTGGCCTGTTGCAGGTCGTCTACCTTGATGGTGCTGTCGGCTCGTGCAAGCATCACCCAATCGTCCGGGCCGATTGGCCCCACCCATTTGAACAGGTCCTCACGCTCCGGCAACCGAGCAGTGACGAATACACCATAGCCCGGCATGTCCAGGGCCATCTTATAGATGCGCTCCCAGGGGAAACGCAGTGTCAGCGTGTAATCGACGCCGGCGCGCTTGAACATTTCCCGAACGATATCGGCGGCGATACCGGTGATATTTTCGTCACGCGCGAAGTTCTTGCCGTCTACCGCCATGTTATAGGGCGGAAAGTTCTCGGTGAGCAGGTTGATCGGCTCCGGCGCGGACTGTGCGGCAGAAGTAATCAGCGACAAGCTGACGGCCAGCGTCAACAGCGTGTTCTTGAACATGGCGTAGTTCCTTGATGCGGCAGCCGCGGTATGTGGCGGCTGTGTCCTTGTATGATTTTAAGTGCAGCTCTGAGCATTCCGCGACGCGCCGGTTCAGCGCATTACGATGCCGCAGCTGGCCATGTACGCCTTGGCTTCCGGCACGGTGTACTCGCCGAAATGGAAGATGCTTGCGGCTAGCACCGCATCGGCCTTGCCTTGCAGAACCCCATCCGCCAGATGTTGGAGATTGCCGACCCCACCGGAGGCGATCACCGGAATATGCACCGCTTCGCTGATGGCACGGGTGACGCCCAGGTCATAGCCGCTCTTGACGCCGTCCTGATCCATGCTGGTCAGCAGGATTTCACCGGCGCCCAGCGCTTCCATCTTCTGCGCCCAGAGCACCGCGTCCAACCCGGTAGGCTTGCGTCCGCCATGGGTGAAGATTTCCCAACGTGGCGTTTCGCACGGTTTAGAAACCCGCTTGGCGTCGATGGCAACGACGATGCACTGCGAACCGAAGCGATCGGCCGCCTCGCCGACAAAATCCGGGGTGAAGACCGCTGCGGTGTTGATCGACACCTTGTCGGCGCCAGCATTGAGCAAGTTACGGATGTCCTGCACGCTGCGCACGCCGCCGCCCACGGTCAGCGGAATGAACACCTGGCTGGCCATCCGCTCCACGGTGTGCAGTGTGGTGTCGCGGTTGTCGACGCTGGCCGTGATGTCGAGAAAGGTGATCTCGTCGGCGCCCTGCTCGTCGTAGCGGCGAGCGATTTCCACCGGATCACCGGCGTCACGGATATTCTCGAACTGAACGCCCTTGACCACGCGGCCATTGTCCACGTCGAGGCAGGGAATGATGCGTTTGGCCAATGCCATGGGGCTATCTCCGGAAGCAGCTTCTTCAAGCCGCAGGCTTCAAGCTGCAAGTAGCGGTAGGGTGGATCACGTTTCACCGATCCACCACTGATCAGCGATTCACTCGTCCTTGTATTTCAGGTCGCAGAGCGCCTGGGCCTCGGCAACATCGAGCGTGCCTTCGTAGATCGCCCGACCGGTGATGGCGCCGACGATCCCGCGGGTGTTGGTGTCGAGCAGCTTCTGAATATCACCGATGTTGTGGATGCCACCGGACGCGATTACCGGGATGCGGCTGGCATTGGCCAGTGCCACGGTCGCCTCGACGTTGCAGCCCTGCATCATGCCGTCCTTGGCGATGTCGGTGTAGACGATCGCCGAGACGCCATCGGCCTCGAAGCGGCGCGCCAGATCGACCGCCTGCACGCTGGAAACTTCTGCCCAGCCATCGGTGGCGACGAACCCATCCTTCGCATCCAGGCCGACAATCACCTTGCCCGGAAAGGCACGGCAGGCTTCCCCGACAAACTCGGGCTGCTTGACCGCCTTGGTACCGATGATCACGTAGCTGACGCCAGCGCGAACGTAATGCTCGATGGTTTCCAGCGAGCGGATGCCACCGCCGATCTGGATCGGCAGGTTCGGGTAGCGCTTGGCGATGGCCGTGACCACCTCGCCATTGACCGGCTGGCCTTCGAAGGCGCCGTTGAGGTCGACCAGGTGCAGACGGCGGCAACCGGCCTCGACCCACTTGGCGGCCATGGCCACTGGGTCATCTGAGAACACCGTGGCGTCGTCCATCAGCCCTTGACGCAGACGCACGCAGGCGCCGTCTTTAAGATCGATCGCGGGAATAATCAGCATGGCTTGAACCTGTTCAAATCGGGTGTCGGTTAAGGTCAGCTCTTCTCGAGCGCCCACAAGTCGCTTTCGATGCTCTCGAACCTTTCTTTCAGGTGCGTCTGCACGTCGAAAATCGCCTTGTTGTAATACAGCGGAGCAATGTCACGGGCGAAGAGATCGAGCACTTCCTGAGCTTCGAACGAGCCGAGCTCCAGTTCGAAGCGATCTTCCAGAAAGCGCTTGATGATCTGCTGTGCAGCCTGCTCCTGAGCGGTATCCAGCGTAAGGACCGGTGCCTTGAGCTTCGCCCGGCTCATTACCAGCGGCCATCCCAGGCGGCGAAGTTCTGCAGCAACTGCAGGCCATGGGTGTGACTCTTTTCGGGATGGAACTGCACAGCGAAGCGCGAACCATCGGCCAGCGCCGCAGCGAAGTCCTTGCCGTAATGGCCACGACCCACTACCTGCCGTGGGTTGCCAGCCTCGATGTAATAGCTGTGAACGAAATAGAAGCGGCCATCAGCAGGAATGTTGTGCCAGAGTGGATGGGCAATTGCCTGTTCCATTTCGTTCCAGCCCATGTGCGGCACCTTGAGGCGCTCGCCGTCTTCCTCAAGATCCTTACCGAAGAAGCGAACCTGGCCGGGGAAAAGGCCGATGCAGTCGACACCGCCGTTTTCCTCGCTGCGCTCCATCAGTGCCTGCATACCCACGCAGATACCGAGGAACGGTCGATCGACACTGACTTCCCGAACCAGCTCGTCGAAGCCCAGGCGGCGGATCTCTGCCATGCAATCGCGAATTGCACCCACACCCGGAAAGACCACACGATCAGCCTCTCGGATCACCTGCGCATCGCTGGTAATCAGTACCCGCCCGGCACCGACATGCTCGAGCGCCTTGGCGACCGAATGCAGGTTGCCCATGCCGTAATCAATGACTGCAACGGTCTGCATTACAGGCAACCCTTGGTCGAGGGCATCTGACCGGCCATGCGCTCATCCAGCGTCACCGCCATGCGCAGCGCGCGGCCGAAGGCCTTGAACACGGTTTCGATCTGATGGTGGGTGTTGTGCCCGCGCAGGTTGTCGATGTGCAGGGTGACCAAGGCGTGGTTGACGAAGCCCTGGAAGAACTCCTGGAACAGATCGACATCGAAGCCGCCGACGGTGGCGCGGGTGTAGGGAACATGCATCTGCAGCCCTGGGCGCCCGGAAAAGTCGATGACGACACGCGACAGCGCCTCATCGAGCGGAACGTAGGAATGCCCGTAACGGGTCATGCCTTTCTTGTCGCCAACGGCCTTGGCAAACGCCTGGCCGAGGGTGATGCCGACGTCTTCCACGGTGTGGTGATCGTCGATATGCAGATCGCCCTGGCATTCGATGTCTAGATCGATCAATCCGTGGCGGGCGATCTGATCGAGCATGTGCTCGAGAAATGGCACGCCGATGGCGAAGCGGCTCCTGCCGGTGCCGTCCAGGTTGATGGTAGCCTTGACCTGGGTTTCCAGGGTGTTGCGCTCTACGCAAGCCGTACGTTCGGACATCAACAGCTCCGCTGATCGTGGGGCGAAAAATGAGCCGCATTATAGGCCCAAACCCACCCTCGTCGATACGCGCCCAGTGGCTAGGCTACTGCAAACAGTCGCCGGCAGCGCTGTCGTGCGCCGGTAAGCCGGCACGGTTATGCTGCGGACATCCAAATCAGCACCGCAGGTCAACATGCCCGTATCAGTTGAAGCCGTAACCGAGCCCAGCCAGCAAGACCGCACCGATCTGGTGAAAATTTTTTCCGATGCACCGAGCTGGCTACTGGCGCCCCACGCAGACGCCGCAGCATTGATCGAGGCGGGACTGGCCGATCGCAGCCTTATCGCCGGTCGCTTTAACGACCGCCTGCTCGGCGCCGCCCTGCTGCAGCGCGACGGGCACCACTGGTGCCTCTCGCATCTGTGCGTGCGCGAGATCACGCGCCGTCGCGGCGTGGGCAGGCGGATCCTCGAAGAGAGCCAGCGCCTAGCTCGGGAAGCCGGAAAGGAGTTGCATCTGGCGGCACCGGCAGATCACCTAGAAGCTCAAGCATTGGCCGCACGGGCACATTTGCCGCTGGACTCCATCTAGCGATCGATCAGCGTTTCGTCGCGAAGCCGCAACCGACACGGTGCGTGCCAATGCCACCGGCGCGCATAGGAACCCAGGCGCCGCTAGCCACTCCAACGCCAGCCACGGCAAACAGCCATGGCGCCCGGCGTTATACTCGCTGCTTTTGAAATGCCAAACACAAAGGACCTGTCCATGAAATCGCTCGGCAAGATCCTGGGCCTGGTAATCCTCGGGTTGCTGCTCCTTATCGTCGCACTGGGCTTTGCCCTCACGCATTTGTTCGACCCCAACGACTATAAAGACGAGATCCGTGCACTTGCTCGCGAAAAGGCCGGGCTCGAACTGGACATCGCCGGCGACATCGGCTGGAGCCTGTTCCCCTGGCTCGGCCTGGAATTGCACGACACCACCCTGGCCAGCGTGCAAACACCCGAACAACCCTTTGCCGACCTGCGCATGCTGGGTCTTTCGGTCCGGGTGCTGCCGTTGCTGAGCCGCGAAGTGCAGATGAGCGACATCACGCTCAACGGACTCAATCTGACGCTCAACCGCGACGAGAAGGGCCGCGGCAACTGGGAAGGTGTGGGCCGTCCGACCACTAGCGAAACGCCACCCGACAATGCAGCAGCGCAACCGGCAGAGCCCTCCACCGACGAACAGCCGTCCGACAACACCAGGCGTCCACTGCAATTGGACATCGACAGCCTGACCATCAGCGATGCAAGGGTGACCTACCACGATGCACAAAGCGGGCAGCAGTTCAGCGCCGAAGGCATCGAGCTAACCACGGGGGCCATTCGCGAAGCCACTTCGATTCCGATCAAGCTCAACGCCTTTTTTGGCAGCAACAAGCCGGTGATGCGCGCTCGCACCGAATTGCAGGGCGCGTTGCGCTTCGATACCAAATTGCAGCGCTATCAGTTGGAGGACCTGCGCTTGAGTGGTGAGGCCTCCGGCGAGCCATTACAGGGCAAGACTCTCTCCTTTAGCGCACAAGGCCAGCTGCTGGCCGACCTGGCGGCCGACATCGCCGAGTGGACCAGCCTCAAGTTCACCGCCAACCAGCTACGCGGTCTTGGCGAGCTGAAAGCCCGCGACCTGCAGAACCAACCGAAGATCAGCGGGGCACTGTCAATTGCGGAATTCAACCTGCGCGAATTCCTCGAGAGTATCGGCCAACAGCTCCCGGCCATGGCCGACAACACCGCGCTGGGCAAGGCCGAGTTGGTCACCCGTCTTGCCGGCACCCCGACTAGCCTGACCTTCGAAGAGCTCAATCTGAAGCTAGACGGCAGCACCTTCACCGGCCAGATCGCAGTCAGCGATTTCGCCAAGCAATCGTTGCGAGTCGACCTCAGTGGCGACCAGTTCAATCTCGATCGCTACCTCCCCCCACCAGGAAAGGATGATGCGGCTGCCGCCGCGCGCCAGAGCGAGGTCAAGGCCACCGAAGCGGCTGTGATAGGCAGCGGCACGACTCCGCTGCCTGACAAACCAACCCAGCAAGCCTGGAGCAGTGCAACCGTCCTGCCGGTCGGCTCACTGCGCAGCCTGGATACGCGCGTCAATTTGAACATCGACAACCTCACTGCAATGAAGCTGCCGCTCGATAACTTTGCCCTCAAGGCACGCACTGCGGGCGGGCTGCTAACCCTAGAGCAGTTGCGCGGAGGGCTCTACAACGGCCGACTGGAAGCCTCGGCAACCCTCGACGTTCGACCACAGGTACCGTTGCTCACTGCCCAGACCCGCATGGCGCACGTCCCGATCGAAGGCCTGCTGCAAAGCCAGGGCGAACAGGTGGTGATCAAGGGCTTGCTTAACCTGGACAGCGATCTACGCACTCAGGGCAACAGCCAGCAAGCCTGGATCGACAACCTCAACGGCAAGATCGGCTTCATCATCGACAACGGCGTCCTCGTTGACGCCAACCTCGAGCAGCAGCTCTGCCGCGCCATCGCCACCCTCAATCGCAAGCCGCTTAGCAGCGAGCCGCGCGGCAAGGACACGCCGTTCCGCGAATTGAAAGGCAACCTCACCCTACGCAATGGCGTCGCCAGCAACCCGGACCTGAAAGTCAGCATTCCCGGCCTCACGGTAAACGGCAACGGCGATGTGGACCTGCGCGTACTTGGCATGGACTACCGCGTCGGCATCGTCATCGAGGGCGACAAAGGCGAGATGCCAGACCCGGCCTGTGCGGTCAACGAGCGCTACGTCGGCATCGAATGGCCGCTGCGCTGCCGCGGGCCTTTGGAACTCGGAGCAAAGGCCTGCCGCTTCGACAATGACCGCCTCGGCAAAATCGCCGCCCGGCTCGCGGGTGACAAGCTCAACCAGACCATCGAAGAGAAGCTGGGCGACAAAGTCAGTCCTGAACTGAAGGACGCACTGAAAGGCCTGTTCAATCGATGACATCACAAGCACTGGGCGACGAGCAGTTCGGCGCTGCCGTTCTCGACTGGTACGACCGCCACGGGCGCAAGGATCTGCCCTGGCAGCAAGGCATCACGCCCTACCGTGTGTGGGTATCGGAGATCATGCTGCAGCAGACACAGGTCAGCACCGTGCTTGGCTACTTCGATCGCTTCATGGATGCGCTGCCGACGGTCGAGGCACTGGCTAATGCCGACGAAGATGAAGTGCTACACCTGTGGACCGGGCTTGGTTACTACAGCCGCGCGCGCAACCTGCATAAGACTGCCAAGCTGATCGTCGGCAAGCACGGCGGTGAATTTCCTCGAGACGTGGAACAGCTGTCCGAACTGCCGGGCATTGGACGCTCCACTGCCGGAGCCATTGCCAGCCTGAGCATGGGCCTGCGGGCACCGATCCTAGACGGCAACGTCAAGCGCGTCCTGGCACGTTATGTCGCTCAGCAGGGCTACCCCGGCGAACCGAAAGTCGCCAAGCAACTCTGGGAAGTGGCCGAACGACTCACCCCGCAGAACCGGGTCAATCACTACACACAGGCGATGATGGATCTGGGCGCCACACTCTGCACGCGCAGCAAGCCCAGCTGCCTGCTTTGCCCGCTGAAGGCAGGCTGCCGCGCTCATCTGCTGGGCCGGGAAACCGAATTCCCGGTGCCTAAACCTCGCAAAGCTTTGCCACAGAAGCGCACCCTGATGCCCTTGTTGGCCAATCCCGATGGCGCCATCTTGCTTTACCGTCGCCCATCGACGGGTCTCTGGGGCGGGCTCTGGAGCCTGCCGGAGCTGGAAGACCTAGCAGCGCTCGACCCGCTCGCCCAACGCCACGCCCTACAACTTCAAGAGCGTCGCGAGCTGCCGGGCCTGACCCACACCTTCAGCCACTTCCAATTAGCCATTGAGCCCTGGCTGATCAGGGTCAAGTCCGAGGCCCACGCCGTGGCCGAGCCAGACTGGCTCTGGTATAACCTCGCCACCCCGCCGCGACTGGGGCTTGCCGCCCCGGTAAAGACGCTGCTCAAGCGCGCCGCTGCCGAATTGAACGCAGGAGAGATGTCATGACCCGCACCGTGAACTGCCGCAAGTACAAAGAAGAACTCCCCGGCCTAGAGCGCCCACCCTACCCTGGCGCCAAGGGCGAAGACATCTATAACAACGTATCGAAAAAGGCCTGGGACGATTGGCAGAAGCATCAAACCATGCTGATCAACGAACGCCGGCTGAACATGATGAACGCCGAAGACCGCAAGTTCTTGCAAACCGAGATGGACAAATTCCTTTCGGGCGAAGAGTACGCACAGGCCGAAGGCTACGTGCCACCAAGTGAGTGATGGCGGGGTTGGGTGACATGCTCAGCGACGTCCTACCCAACCCAGGCCAACCGTTTTAAACCACGAACGCCGGCATGCATCGCTAAATGCCCGTTCTTGCTAAATATTTCCAAAGCCGCGCTTGACAGACAAAAGCCAAATCCGTCTAATAGCGCCCCGTTGCCCAGGTAGCTCAGTCGGTAGAGCAGGGGATTGAAAATCCCCGTGTCGGCGGTTCGATTCCGTCCCTGGGCACCATCTATTAATTTCAGGTGGTGCCAAAACCACCCGAAAGCCCACAAGAAGCCCGCCTAGTGCGGGTTTTTTGTTGTCTGCACTTCCCTACCCTTCCCTTGTAAGCCCAAACAATTGGGGGTATATCTGGTGGAATCCCAGTTCGGTCAAAAACGGTTCCCCCAGCATGGACGCAAACCTAGATAGCAAGGCGCTTGCAGCACTTGGGTCCAAAGAAAAGCCCTACAAGGTAGGAGCGGGTAGCGGCTTATTCTTGGAAGTCACACCCAACGGCTCCAAGCTGTGGCGGCTCAAGTACCGCTTCGGCGGAAAAGAAAACAAGATATCCCTAGGCGCCTTTCCTGGCGTTTCGCTGGAGCAGGCTCGCAAAGCTCGCGATGAAGCCCGGGCGACTATCCAGGCTGGCATCGATCCGAGCGCGCTCCGCAAAGCCGAGAGGGCCGAACGCAGCAAACATCGAGCGCACGCGAAGGCCTTCCGTCTGGTCATGTCTCTTGACCGCGCTGACCATAGAGACGCCGAAGCAAATTCTTAGCCTTACGCCCTCGCAGACTGCTGCCGTACGCGCCTTTCTGCTGGCCGTTGAATCGGAGGGATCCGGCCATGCCGCTAACCGATAGCGCCATCAAGACGGCCAAACCCAAGGAAAAGGACTACAAGCTGAGCGATGCCCACGGCCTGTATTTGCTGGTCAAGCCGAACGGATCAAAGCTGTGGCGACTGAAATTTCGAGTGAATGGCAAAGAGAAGGGGCTGGCATTTGGTACCTACCCAACCGTAAGCCTCGCTCAAGCGCGCCAGAAGCGCGAGGAGGCGCGCCAATTGCTTGCCCTGGGGGTTGACCCTAGCGCAGAGAGAAAAGCCGCCAAACAAGCGCAGCGGGTTGATGGTGTGACATTCGAGACATTGGCGCAGGAGTGGTACAGCTACAACGCCCCTCGTTGGGCAGAAAGCACTGCCTACAAGACGAAGCTGTACCTGGACAATGACATGCTCCCCCATATCGGAGCGCGCCCTGTGAAATCCATCACCCGCCCCGAACTGGTGGATCTGGTACGCAAGGTCGAAGCGCGAGGGAAGCTCAATGCCGCAGGCAAGATTCGCCAATGGCTACACCAGATATTCCGCTTCGGGCTGGCGAGTGGCGTAGTCGAAGCCAACCCGGCCACCGATCTGGACGTGGTAGCCGCACCACCGAAAGCCACCCGCCACCATCCGCACGTTGCCTTCGCCGAACTGCCCGAGCTGCTGGGCAAAGTCGAATCAACCACGCTCAACACCTTGACCCGCTGCGCCATCCGCCTGCTGGTGCTGACAGCCGTTCGCCCCGGTGAGCTACGGCAAGCGCCCTGGTCGGAGTTCGATCTAGACGGCGCTACCTGGACCATTCCGAAAGCACGCATGAAAGCCCGCCGCCCGCATGTGGTGCCCCTGCCCCAGCAAGCCCTTGCCATCCTTCGCCAGCTAAAGGAAATCACGGGCGATTACCCGCTAGTATTTGCGGGCCAGCAAAATCCCGACCGCCCGATGAGCGAGAACACCATCAACAAGGCGCTGCGCTTGATGGGCTACGAAGGTCGCCAGACCGGCCATGGTTTCCGCCACTTGCTTAGCACCGAACTCAACGGGCGCGGCTATAACCGCGACTGGATTGAGCGCCAACTAGCCCACGGCGACAACGACGAAATTCGCGACATCTACAACCACGCCACCTACTTGGAACAGCGCCGGGAAATGATGCAAGCCTGGGCCGATTCGATAGAGGCCCTATGCGCTGGCGCAAACGTGGTAAGCATTAAACGCAAAGCCTAAATATTCTAGCTATGTTAGCCGGACGGGACATAAGAGCGGACTCTTCACCCGTCTGGCCAGTCGGTCCCAGTAGCGGGAGCACGGGAGGCAATCAATTGAAAGACGCCAGTAGCGAGCCAGATGTAGAGCTGATCCTTCACTTTAGTGATAAGCAGGCGGAACTACTACACAAGGCAATCCATGATACGCAGTGGATGGAACTTCCTTTTCAGCAAGCTGTGTTGCACCTGGAGAGCGCATGGAGCCGGCATAAGTTAAATGGCTCTGTTCATATACTTGGCCGCGATGGTTTCTTCACATCCGCGTTTATCCTTCAATCTACGGACGGGCATCGTTGGAACCTTCCGATGACCAAGATGCTGGGGCTATTGATGGCCTGGGAGTATCAGAGAGATTACGAGGGTCGCGGGCAGGCATGGTTCGAGACTTCGATTAGAGACCTGTTTGTTGTCATGAAGGGACTTCCTCACGAGCACGACTCGGCCTTTCTTGACCTCTTAAGAGCGATGCAGCCTGGGTTGGACCAGCTTATTTCGAGTATTGCTCATAAGGGCGCCGATGCCACTCACAAGAGAAACCGCAAGCACAAGGCGGAAGCGCAAGCCGAGTGGGAGGCCAATGGATGTGGACCGATAGCCGACTTTGCCAGGCGTCGGCATGGCGCCTACTTCGTAACGGAGCGCACGGTTGGTGTCTGGCTTGGCGAGCACAAGAAAAATCTGAACCGTTAGCTCTGTACGGTCTGCCGGTAGGCTGTACATTCTACCGGCAGACCGGACTACTTGGAGCAGAAGCAATCCCTCAGCATTGCCGCCATCGTTACCCACATCGCCCAAGGAGGCACCAACGATGGCAATGCAAACCAACCCAGACCATATATCCCGCCGCTTCATCAAGCTGGCGCAAGTGAAGGCATACACCAGCCTTTCCACGTCTGAAATCTACCGGCGCATTGCGGCCGGCACCTTCCCTAAACAAGTCGCACTCGGCCCTAAATCGGTCGCCTTTGTCGAATCGGAAATCTTGGATTGGTGCGATGCGCTCGCCGCACAGCGCGAGGTGGTGTGACATGAAAACCACCATTCGTTCCGAAGAAAAAGCCACCCTCTCGGGCGACCAGCACATCACCGCCCCAACCTTGCTTGCCTCCGTTCTCAACCACCTCCTTTTCGATGGCTCGCTGAACAAGTTCGAAGCTGCCCGCAAGCTGGGAGATTGGAGCTTGCATAGCACCATTTCAAACCTCGCTAATAATCACGGTGTGCCCATCAAGCGCACCCCGGAGAAGCTGCCGCACGGACGTCAGTCAATCGTTCGGTACAGCATCACTGAAAGCGCGCGAAACCATGCAGCTCACGTACTGGCGAAGCTCGGTCGTCGCAAGAAAACAGCGACATAACCGGACAGCTTTGCATTCGCCGGACCGGCAACTGCAAAGCCTGTAGATCTCGCCATACATCCCCTGCTGAGGGTTTAAACCATGAATATTCAAAACAGCGCCCATGCGCTGAGGGGTTCGGCTGGCCTGGAGAAAGTCGAACTAGCCTTCCGTGAAGCTCTGCAAACCGCATTTGGGCCACTTGATTGGCTGCCAGAGGCAGACGGCGCTATTCACCGCTTCCACGTTCCTGGAGATCGAAAAGGCCATCGTAATGGCTGGTACGTACTGCATATGGATGGCATCGCATCTGGCGCCTTCGGAAGCTGGAAGGCTTCTGGTGCTTGGCGCACATGGAGCAGCCGCGAGCCCACTGATCCACAGGAAGCCGAACTGATCCGCCAGCGCATCGAACAGGCCCGTGAACAACGGGAAGCCAATAGAGAGCGGCAGCAGATAACCACGGCTAGCTATGCAAAGTGTGCCTGGAGCTCCGGGCACTCTGCTCGTGCTGACCACCCCTACTTAATTCGAAAACGCATCATGCCGGGTCGCCTGCGGCAGCTAGGAGATGCGCTCATGGTGCCGCTGTATGTCGATGGTTGTATTTGCAATTTGCAACGGATCATGCCGGACGGAACCAAGCGTTTTCTTTCCGGTGGCCGGCTAAAGGGCACGTATTCGCCCATTGGCACATTAACGCCCGGGCAGTCGCTCTATGTCTGCGAAGGCTGGGCCACCGGAGCAACCATCCACGCCGAAACGGGTGTCCCCGTGGCATGCGCCATGACTGCCGAGAACTTGCTAGAGGCAGGGCGCCAGCTCCAACGCAATCACCCCGACAACCCGCTGATAATTGCCGGAGACGACGATCGCAAAACGGAAGCCAAGGGCAAGGGCAACCCGGGACGGACCGCAGCCACTAGGGCTGCTGCCGAACTAGGCTGTGCTCTGGTACTGCCGTGCTTTCCCGCGGATGCGCCAGTAGATCTTTCGGATTTCAACGATCTAGCCAATTGGAGATCCGCACAATGAACTCCACGGGCAATCCATTGGTGCCAAAGCCTCAAGCGCCCGAAATCGAGCGACCCTGTTATCGAGTCTATGACCACCCCATTACTCTGGGCGGCGAAGAGTTGCGCCCTGGCGTCTGGCATCACGGCCGTAGCTTGGACAGCAAAACTGGCGAGTATCAACCTTTCGATGAGTGGCTCTGCGGACCATTGCATGTCGATGCTGTCACCCGGAACGAAGGCCAAGATAGCGATTACGGTCGACTGCTGCGTTTTCGCAATGCGGACCGCCGTGAACTGACCTGGGCAATGCCCAACGAACTCCTGGCCGGCAAGCCAGATGCCATCCTGTCCGTCTTGATGAGCAAGGGACTTGATGTGGCTTATCGGGGTCAATCCAAGGTCTGCCAGTACATCGCGGCGCAGTACCCGAAAGACCGTGTAATCGCCGCAACTTCGACCGGTTGGCAGACCCCGACGCTGTTCATAATGCCGCGTCAGAACATCGGCAAGGGCCGGGCGACTTTTCAGAGCGAAGCCGCTCATGGTGACGACTACCGACAAGGCGGCACGCTGGAGGGCTGGCAAGCCGGCATCGGAACCATGTGCGAAGGGAATCCGCTGCTGATGCTGAGCGTGTGTGCTTCGCTGGCCGGGCCACTGCTGTACCACGTTCAACGACAAGGTGGAGGCTTTCATATCGTTGGCGACTCCAGCACCGGCAAGAGCTCCGCCATTCTTGCCGGGGCTTCGGTATGGGGGCACGGTGAAGACTTCAAACGCACGTGGCGCGCTACCGGTAACGGGCTGGAAGGCATAGCCAGCCAACGTAATGACACGCTGCTGGCGCTGGACGAGATAGGCGAGGCCGATCCGCGAGAGATAGGCGCCGTGATCTATTCGATATCGAATGGCACCGGCAAAGCCAGAGCCAGCCGCAACGGTTCGGCACGGGCTACAAAACGCTGGCGCGTAATGTTGTTTTCCTCTGGTGAGCTGGGGCTATCGGCACTGATGGCTGAAGGCGGCAGGCGCAGCCGCGCCGGTCAAGAAATCCGCCTGTTGGATATCCCCGCCCGCCGTGCCTATGGCGCCTGGGACTACTTGCACAACATGCCTGGTGGCCGTGAGTTTTCCGACGCCATACAGCGTGCCAGCGTTACCCACTACGGCCATGCTGGGCCGCAATTCATCCGCAAACTGCTGGAGTGTGGCGAGCAGGAAGGGTTGCCCGCGCTGCTGGCGCAGTTCTGCGCGCAATACCCCAGCACCAGCGGCCAGGAAAGCCGCGCCGCCGAGCGCTTCGCTCTGGTCGCAATGGCCGGGGAGCTTGCGATTAGCTTCGGCATTCTCCCCCTGCCGGCGGGAACCGCCCGTGATGCCATGTCGGAGCTGTTCGAGGTATGGCGTGCCGGTCGTGGTGAAGGTCCAAGCGAAGATCGTCAGATATTGCGCAGCATCGGGGACTTCGTCGCCCGGCATGGTGGAAGCCATTTCCAAAGTGCGGCAGCAGGTAGCGAACCTGTTCGGGATCGTGCCGGCTTATGGGTTGACGCTGCCGATGGCAGTCGTCTGTACCTGTTCAACCGATCCGGACTGGAGGAAGCCGCCAAAGGGTACGACCTGGGGCGGGTGGTGCAAGCGCTTGATTCTGCCGGGGCTATTGCCAAGCGAGAGCATGGCAAACACCAAGCGCAAAAGCGGCTGCCCGAAGGTGGTAAGGACCGGTTCTATTGGGTCGACCCTGGACGGCTGGCATTCCTGGAGTGACTACAACCACCTTCGTGGAGGTACAGAGGGTACAGCCCAGAACCATACGGCTTTCGGCTGTACCGCGCACTGAAATGGTTAGGGGATACAGAGGATACAAAGTTGCCCGCTTGTACCGCATATGCCGGTGCCCCGAGAGTACGGGGTACAGCTACAACCCGCGCCGTTACTCGCTGTACCCCTTTACCACCTGTACCACCGCAATAAGAAAAAGGAAAAGCGAATGGACACTTTGCGACAGCTAGCCAGCAGCTTAGGGTTATCGAGCGAACCCAGACCAGCGCCACCCACACCACCGATTCAGCCCAATGCCAATGACAGCTCCATCCCGACCGAGCCGCCGGATACCGCCCCGGCCCGGCACATCGTGACCGCCGCCACCGCTTCGAATGAATGGCGTCAGGCCCGTGACCAATACCTCAACCACCTCATGGCCTGCCGCGCCTGCTACGCCCCCACAGGAAGACATTGCGCCGCTGGGTCCGCTTTGAGCCAGCAATACTGCAGTACGCCAATGGAGAGCCTTGACGAACCTGAACGCTTTGCTGTGCCTCGACTAGTATCGCAAAGAAGCCCAGCGCTAGCCGTTTCGCTGGCGCAACCGCGTGGTTAACAGGGGCAGTTAACACCGGAGTTAACACGTTAGGGCTGTATTTTATCGACAGCTTCTCCGTGACTATCGAGAAGCATCGCCTAGCCTGCGCGTATTAGTAAGCCTGAGCTTTCATCCCCACCTCTGAGGGCAGATAATCACCGAGCATTGCGACCGGGATGTACTGCCAGGTCATAGGGAAGTGTCGCAATCGCCTGGCCCCGCTTGACCGGCAGCTCCGCCTGGAACCGCCTGTGACTCCTGATAAATTTATAGCCACTTGGAAAAACAACTCCCTATCAGAGAAGGGTGGCGCACAGCCGCATTTTGAAGACCTTTGCCGTTTGCTCAGCGTTGATCCACCGCGACAGCAAGGTGATTACTGCTATGAGCAGGGACTCCAGAAGACGCTAGGCGGTGCGGGCTTTGCCGACGTGTGGAAGCGCGGCTGCTTTGCTTGGGAGAACAAGGGGCCGGATAAGGATCTAGGCCCGGCGCTCATGCAGCTAAAGAACTATGCTGGTGCTCTCGACAATCCGCCCGTGCTGGTGGTCTGCAACCGCGAGCGCATCGAGATCCACCCCTGTTTCACCGGCTATCCCAGCACCCCTCGCATCATTCAGCTGGATGACATAGGCAAGCCGGAAAACACGCAAGCCCTGCGCTGTCTGTTCTCGCCAGAGGACATCTACAAACTGCGCCCGCTTAAATCCAACGCCGCTATCACTGCCGAAGCCGCCGGCGAGTTCGCCAAGGTCGCTATGGCGATGCGCGGGCGTGGCCTGGACAGCCAACAGGTCGCCCACTTCCTGATCCAGTGCATTTTTTGTATGTACGCCGAGGACGAAGGGTTGCTGCATGAAGGCATCAGTGACGACCCGCAAATTTTCACCGCGATCCTGAAAAGCGCCCGAGATGACGCTGAGCGGGCCACCAAACGCATCGCCAACCTCTTCACTGCCATGCGGAACGGCGGCTCCTACGGCAATGACGACATCGCCTGGTTCAACGGCGGGCTGTTCACGGTTATCGACGTGCCCCCGCTGGAGGCCGACGACCTCGCTGCCCTGCGCGACGCGGCGCAGAAGCTAGATTGGCGGGCCATCGACCCAACCATATTCGGCACATTATTCGAACGCGGTCTCGACCCAAGCGCCCGTGCCCCGCTCGGTGCGCATTACACCGACGTCGAAACCATCGCCAGGCTGATTCGCCCACTTATCGTTGAACCGCTGGCAGCCGAGTGGGAAGCAGTCAAGCCGCTACTTATCAAGGCTCAGGGCAAGGGGCCGCGCTCGGCCCCTCACAAGGCCGCCATGACGGCATTCCAAGGTTACTTGGAGCGTCTGAAGAGCTTCCGCGTGCTCGATCCCGCCTGCGGCTCCGGCAACTTCCTTTATCTGTCCATGCATGCGCTTAAGGATCTTGAGCATACCGCCCAGGTAGATGCCGAACTGCTCGGATTCGGCCGGCAGATCGGTATCGAGACCGGCCCGGCCAACATTCTTGGTCTGGAAATCAACGAGTACGCCGCCGAACTGGCACGAGTCACCGTCTGGATCGGTGACATCCAGTGGAGTCAGCGCAACGGCCAGCCGATTGCCCGCCATCCCATCCTGCGCACACTCGACGGCATCCAACACCGTGATGCTCTGATCAACGCCGATGGCAGCGAAACCGCGTGGCCGGCGGCCGACGTGATTGTCGGCAATCCACCATTCCTGGGTGACAAGAAGATGCGCGGAGAGCTGGGCGCCGACTACACCGAGCGCTTGCGCAAGCTGTACGCCGGCAAGGTGCCAGGCGGTGCCGATCTGGTCTGCTACTGGTTCCACAAAGCTCGCGAGCAGATCCTAGCCGGGCAGGCACAGCGCGCCGGGCTGGTATCCACCAACAGCATCCGCGGCGGTGCCAACCGCAAGGTACTTGACGCAGTGGCCGATGATTTGGCCATCTTCAACGCCTGGGGCGACGAGGATTGGATCAACGACGGTGCGGCGGTCCGCGTTTCGCTAGTGGCCTTCGCTGCTACCGTGCCGGAAGGTGGGGCGTGGCTGAATGGACATCACGTCGGGCGAATAAACCCGGATCTCACGGCCACCGCAACCACAGAAAACAGCCTCGACCTCACCAAGGCAGCGAGGCTGCTGCAGAACGCCGGTTGCTCTTTCATCGGCGGAATGAAAAAAGGCCAGTTCGATGTCGCTGGGGATGTGGCTCGCTCTTGGCTGCCTCTGCCGAACCCGAATGGTAAGTCGAACTCGCATGTGCTGTTCCCCTGGGTAAATGGGCTGGACATTACTCGCCGGCCTTCCGATACCTGGATTGTCGACTTCGGTCTGGACATGCCGGAGGACGACGCATCGCTCTTTGAGCAACCTTTCGCCCATGTTCTCGCAGCAGTCAAACCGGCACGGGATCGGGTCAGCAATGCGAATGAGCGCAGGAAGTGGTGGCTACATGCCCGGCCCGCGCCCGATTTACGCTCAGCGGTGGCTGGGTTGCCGCGCTTCATTGCAACTCCACGTAACGGTAGATACAGGCTGTTCGCATGGATTGCTCCGCCAGTCGTTTGCGACGGCCAGCTGGTTGTTTCCGCCCGCGCCGATGACGCCTCTTTCGGCATCCTGCATTCACGCTTCCACGAACTCTGGTCGCTGCGACTTTGCACCTTTCTTGGCGTAGGCAATGACCCGCGCTACACGCCAAGTACGACCTTCGAAACCTTCCCCTTCCCGCCAGGGCTGACGCCCACTGACACCAAGGGCCAGCCGGTAGCAGAAGGCGACCTGCTGCTGCCACCGATCGCTGCCGAACGCCTGCCTGCGGCGGTGAAGATCGCCACCGCGGCCCAGCGTCTCAACAGCCTGCGGGAAAACTGGCTGAACCCGGCCGAGTGGGTGGAGCGCGTGCCAGAAGTGGTCAAAGGCTGCCCTGACCGCATCATCGCCAAGCCTGAGCACGCAGCGGAGCTGAAGAAGCGCACCCTGACAAATCTCTACAACGCCCGGCCGGCTTGGCTAGACAATGTCCACAAGGTGCTGGACCAGGCTGTCGCCGAAGCCTACGGCTGGGGGGATTACGACCCCGATATGAGTGACGACGAAGTGCTACGGCGGTTGCTCGCGCTGAACGTCGAACGTAGCGTGGCTAACAGCAAGCAAGCCGACGCGAGCTAGCTCCACAAGCGGAACCGGCGATGGCCCGCCGGTTCGCAGCCTACGGCCTGCCGAACATGCGACGCAGCCATGCCCAGATGGTCCTTTGCTCCCTTTTCCTTTCGGAGAAGGGTTTCCGCCTAGTGATCATGGTAGTGAGGTAATAATCGTACAACGACGGATCGACCGGCTCTTCCTCGTGGCAGTCGTTATCTTTCTTCAAAGCTTATCTCCCTCTGCAATGCAGGTCTCAAGCCACTCGCCAGCGAGCAAAGCCGGCCGAGCACATTGGCCTAGCAAGCAATGGACGTTTGATTTCCCGATGCCGTGAGCTGGTGCGCAAAGAGCGGTACGCAACGTGGTACGCACGGAAACGGTAAGTTTTTTTGCGCACCATTCTTACCTTGGCCTCTGGAGCAGAGGCCAACTATCTGCCTGCAAGCCAAGCTTCGAGGAGATCTTACCGTGGACCAAGCCAATGCTCTGCCCGGTCTGTGCCCGGTATCCACTCGCTGGTATCCAAGCCGGTATCCTCAAAAAGCGTATCGGGCGGAGCAACCTCAATCCTGCTCAACCGGCTTGGCTGCCCCGTAGTGGGCGGGCTGGGTGATGGCTAGCTGCAACGGTATAATCCTGGCTATTCCGAGTAAGCAGCGCTCGGTTCACGACGGTCACCCTGCTGATGGAGCGATGTATGCCGGGAATCTCACTAGACGAAGCAATCGAGCTACCCTGGGGGCTCGGTACTGAGTTCCCAGAAGAGCTTTTTCGCGTATGTCAGCTCATCCGCTCGGCTAAAGACGAGATTGTCCTAGACGCCAGCGGGCTTCAATTTATCGATCCCTTGGGGATGGCAACGCTTCGGTCACTGTTTGAGCAGCTTGCCTTCAAATCAATAACGATGCACTTCCTCTCCAGCGCGCTTACCAGCTATTTGGCAAGGATGGACTTCTTCAAAGACCTAGACATCGAAGGGGTTGATCTCAGTCGGATCGGCAATAGACATGACCGAGGTGCTTCGCTTTTCGAACTAACCAAGGTAACCGAGCATCGCCAGGCTGAAACGGTAGCGTCAAAGCTGGCTGTAGCCTTGTCCGGCCGGCTTACACACTCTGATCCTAATGCCCCGGTGAGGGACGACACCGGCCGTAACGAGTTCGCTTCCTATTGCGGTCCGATTGAATACGCGCTGAAAGAGCTTCTGGAAAATTCCTTAACCCATGCACGTAGAGAAGGCCACGGGACAGCTGCGGTTTGGGTGGCTTGCCAGTTCTATCCCCGGAAGGATCTTGTAAGGCTTGCGATCGTCGACAACGGTTGCGGTTTTCTTGCAACGCTGCGGCCACACCCGGAGCTTTTCGACAAGACACATCGTGGCGCTATCGAAGCCGCATTGCGCCCTCGAATAAGCTGCAATCGTGGCGCTATGGCTAAGGTTTTCGGAAGCGAAAACCAAGGGATTGGTTTGACCACCACCGCTAAGATAGCCGAGTTTGCCGATGGAAGCGTATTGGTAGCCAGTGGTGATGCCATGCACCACACGGGGACGAAAACCAGCACCATCATAGGAGGTAACATCTGGGACGGGGTTTCCGTCAGCTTCCAATGCAAACGAAGGCGGTTGCCTGAGGTGTCCATTGCCGATCTGCTTCCTGCAGACCCTGCCAATGCCGTTGAGCAGCTGGATGATGACTTTTTGCAGTTTCGGTAGTACGTCGCTGGAAAATCATTTTTTTAAGGTTTACATTCTTAAAACGCGAAATGACATGACCCACGAAGAGACATAAGAATTTCTTCGCCATAAGGTGGTCTATGTTCGAGTCACCCAAGGGTTCGAGTCCCCCAAGGCTGGAGGAGTAAATTATGCAAGCTCAGGTGCGCCTGAAAAAGGATGACGCAGTGAGGACCTACGGTATTCGAGCCACTGCTGTCCCATATCGCGACCAAATCGAGTGCGCCCTTCCAAATGCCGATAGCATCGTGGTCGATTTTAGTAACCATGATGCGACGCAATCTTTCGTTGATGAGCTGGTTGGAGCCTTGGTGCTCCGCCATGGGCGCCCTGTCTTATCGAAGCTGATTTTCGAGAATTGTACTAGCCAGGTCAAAGCAATCATTCGCTTCGTTGTCCAAGACCGGCTTGCACAGATTTCTAGTCGCGTCGCGGCGTGACCTGAAGCAGTGCCCCGGTACTAGGCCGCCTTGCTGGCGGCCTTTTTGTGTCTGCGCTCTGTGATTCTCTGGCGGCAACTACTGGGCTGAAATCGTCCAGCCACGTCACCTTCCGACCTTTAGCTTTAAGGACGATGGTGTCCGCGTATTTCAAGCGGACACAATAGTCCTTGTCGCCGGGATTTCCATGCGGCAACGAAGCTTTTACCCAAACGGGTTATAGCTGAGTGAGGCGAACGGCAAGGTTAGTGCAAGGGTGACCAGTCAGTGACCATTAGCGGTGACCAGTCGGAGCGGTAGGCGGGCGAGATTAGGGCGAGGTGCCGCACGATTACCCAAGGGTCGAACGGTAAGTATGGCAAGGTTAGGCCGGCTCAGTCTCGCCGACTGATAGCAAGGTTCTAGCACGGGTGACAGAGCGATACAGGGAGGAACCCCAAGGTTGCCCCAAGGGGTGAGGCTGAATAACAATCAATGGATTTCAAGCGCCCCGGCACGGTTTCCAAAGTAGACAGGTATAGATTCCAACACCTAACAGTAGGCCGGAGCAGGCCACGAAACCGCCACGGCGAAACCAGCCATTAAAGCCAGAACGGGGGCACTTTTCGTTTTGGGGGCATTTTTGGGGGTATCGTCTAAAGAGCAAACCAGACGAAGCCAGTAAAACCGCAGCCTGTAGCGATTGGTTCTATTCCGTCCCTGCACCTTTCGTTTTCAGGTGGTGCCAAAACCATCCGAAAGCCCACAAGAAGCCCGCCTAGCGCGGGTTTTTTGTTGTCCAAAAAACTTGCCCATCCATCAGCCTTCAATCCCAGCGGCACTTGGCCTGATTCAGTTCACGGTTCGTCATTTGCGAACGTGACTCCGGCTTGCTCATGAGACATGGCTCCGGTTCGGCAACCATCCGACTGTTACGCTCCCGCGCCCGCCCGATCCCTACGGATGCCGTCATGCTGCGCGCTTTAGTAACTTCCTTGCTCTTTTTAGCCCTACCAGCATTTGCGGCGTCGTTCGATTGCCGGGTGACAGGTATTGCCAATGGCGACACCTTCAGCTGCCTTGATGCTTCAGGTGAGCATGTCAGGGTGAAGTTAGCCGAGATCGATACCCCGGAGCTCCAACAACCTTATGGGAGCCAGGCGCGCCAAGCACTTGCCAGTTATATCTTCGGCAAAACCGTGACGCTGACAGCTAAGGGTCGCGACGATGCGGGACGGACTTTGGCGCGGGTTAGGGCCGGTGACAGTGAGATCAATTCTGAATTGGTCAGGACTGGGAATGCTTGGGCCAACCGCGGCCACCTGGATGACCGGGCGCTTCTCAATCTGGAGGCAGTCGCGCGCGAGCTTGGGCGGGGCCTGTGGTCGTTACCCAAAGCGGATCAGCTGCCTCCATGGGAATGGCGCGAGCAGCAACGCAGAAGCCGCTGATACGAATCGCTCATAACTGACAGGCGTAACAGCTAACGCACAACGCAAACAACTAGCAACACAATCTTAATGCAAGTCATTTGCATTTAGTTTAACTTCTCGCTCCCCACGAAAAACACCAACATCGGGAGCCTTCACGTGTTTCGCAAAACCTGTCTGTGTCTGTCCGTATCCCTAGCGACCCTTTCACTTTCGTCGATGCCTGCGCTGGCCGATGAAGCCACCGAGCTGGAAGCTGTCACCATCAGTGCGACACGTGCCAGAAGCGAAGCTGGAAAGACGCCACAAAAGATCACTGTGATCAATCGCGAGCAGATCGAACAGCAGCTGGCGATCACCTCGGACCACGGCGCAGTACTGAGCAACCTGATTCCCTCCTACTCGCCGAGCCGTCAGAAGATGAGCAGCGCGGGCGAAACCTTTCGTGGCCGCTCGGCGCTGATCCTAATCGATGGCGTACCGCAATCGACCCCTCTGCGTGACAGTCAGCGTGACGGCTACACCATTGATCTTTCGATGGTAGAACGCATCGAGGTGATTCACGGCGCCAGTGCCGAGCATGGTCTCGGCGCCACCGGCGGCATCATCAACTACGTTACCCGTCGCCCCGAAAGCGGAACGTTGCGCCAGCACGCCGGGATCAGCTTCACCGCGCCTACCGATTACGAGTCAGAAGGGCTTGGCTACAAGCTGGACTATCGGGTCGAGGGCACACAGGGCAACTTTGACTATCTGGTTGGCACCAGCTGGCAGACCCAGGGGATGTTCTACGACGCGAATGGCGACCTGATCGGCGTCGACGATACCCAGGGCGATGTGATGGATTCGACCAGCACCGACCTGTTGGCCAAGCTCGGCTACTGGCTCGACGACAACCAGAACATCGGCCTGATGGTCAATCGCTACGAGGTCGAAGGCGAGCACGAATACGTCAACGTGCCCGGCGATGCCGACGCCGGTATTCCCGCGACCTCGCGCAAGGGCGATCCTCAGGGCGAGGCGCCACAGAACGAAGTGCTGGCCACCAGCCTCTCCTACAAACATGCCGATCTGTACGGCAACGAGTTGGGCCTGCAGTTATATACCCAGCGCTTCCGCGCACGTTTCGGCGGTGGCACCAACGGCACCTTTCAGGACGCCGGCATCGCACCGGTGGGCACGCTGTTCGACCAATCACAGAACGAGTCGGACAAGATCGGCGGCAAGCTGACGCTCAGCCGTGACGGCCTGCTCGACAACCACCTGATGCTCACCGGCGGTCTCGACGTGCTGCAAGACACCACCAGCCAGCAACTGATCCTGACCGATCGCGAGTGGGTGCCGGAAACCGTTTTCCGCAACTATGCCCCCTTCCTCCAGGCGGAAATCAGGGCGCTGGAAGACCTGACCCTTTTCGCCGGGGTTCGCCACGAGTTCGCGGATCTGGATGTGGACAGCTTCAGCACCATCGCCTCAACCAACCCAGGCCTCGGAGGTGTGGATGTTGAAGGCGGTAATCCGACCTTCGAAGAAACCCTCTACAACGCGGGTTTGGTCTGGCAGATAACCGACTGGGTCCAGCTGTTCGGCAACTACTCCGAAGGGTTCGGCATGCCGGATGTGGGCCGCGTATTGCGTGGCATCGGCACGCCGGGCACAAGCGTCGACAACTTTCTCGACCTGCAACCAGTGGTCACTGAAAACCGCGAGATCGGCTTTCGCCTGAACCATGGTCCGTTCGATGCAGAGATCAGCTACTACGAGTCCGACGCCGAGCTCGGATCGCGTCTGGACAGCGTGGGCGGGGTTTACCAGATTCGGCGCGAGCGCACCGAAATCGACGGCGTCGAATTCACCGGCGGTTGGCAGGTCAACGACGCGCATCGCCTGAAGCTGATGTACGCCCAGGTCGATGGCCGTTCCGATACCGATGGCGACGGCAAGGTCGATACCGACCTCAACGGCGCCAACATCTCACCGGACCGTTACGGCGCCAGCTGGCAGGCCAACTGGACCGACGAGCTGCATAGCCTGCTGCAGGCAAATCATTACGCCAGCCGTGATTTCGACACGCCCGGCCTGGAGTTCGAGGGCTACACGCTGGTTGATGCCTACGTGGGCTATCGTTTGCCGCTCGGCGAAGTCAGCTTAGGGGTTGAGAACCTGCTTAACCGTGACTATCTGACGTACTACTCGCAGGCCGCCAATACCGGCTCGAAAGTCACCCGTGACGGTCGCGTATTCAACGGCCGCGGGCGCACCCTTACGCTCGGATACCAAGTCAGTTTCTAAGCCATGGGCGCAGCGACGCAGAAGCAAAACGTGAAGACCGCCGCGGTCCGCCGGACCGGACGCGGCACCCTTATGCTACGTGTCGTCGCAGCGATTGGTGGCGGCTATGCCTGCACGGCAGCGCTGGCCTCCGCTAGCGCTCAACTGCTGGTGCTGGCCGGAGGTATGGCGCGCAGCGAAGCGGTGATCCTAGTCGCCATGCTGGGGTTTTTCCTGTACCTCGCATTGCTGCTGTGGAGCTTTACTGAGGCTAGCGTCTGGCGGGTCTGGGCCTGGTTGTCGGTAGGCATCGTGATAGGCGTGGGGCTGTCTTACGGGCTGGCTCTATCGCTGGTCGAGTACTGAGATGGCGCCAGGCAAAGGCTTTCGCCAATCGATGAGCTGGCTGCATACCTGGGCGGGCGTACTGCTCGGTAGCCTGCTGCTAGCAATCTTCTGGACCGGCTCGCTGTCAGTGTTCGATCGGGAAATCGACCGCTGGATGCAACCCGGTACTCGCCTGGCGGAGCCGCCACCGCAGGTGTCGCTCGATCGGCTGGTTCTGCCACATGCAAAAAACTTGGCCCCTGACGCGCCAGTCTGGACGATTAACCTGCCGACCCCACGCGTACCGGTGCTGCAACTCGATTATGAGGACCCGCAGCATGGGCGGGTGCGCCGTTACATCAACCCGCACACCGGCGAGTTGATTGTCGACCAAGGCAGCTGGGGCGGTACCCGCTTCATATTCCCGTTCCATTTCAGCCTGCATCTGAACTGGCGCAGCGTCGGCTACTGGCTGGTCGGTGCCGCTGCAATGGGCATGCTGGTGCTGTTGGTGTCGGGCGTCGTAGCGCACCGAAAGCTGATTGCCGAGTTCTTCACCTTTCGCCCCCGCAAGCGACGGCAGCGCAGCCTGCTCGATCTGCACAACCTCACCGGCGTAGTGGTACTACCTTTTCATTTCATGATCAGCCTGTCCGGACTGGTCATTTTCTGCCTGATCTACTTTCCCAGCGTCGCTCAGGCGCTCTACCCAAGCGACCAGGCGCAGCTGAAGCTTGAGGGACTGGGCACCTATTCCCGCCCGCCGTCCGGCCTATCCACTGACATCGCGTCGCTAGACACGATGCTGGCCACCGCACAGGCGATCTGGACGAGCCAAGGCAAGCCCGGCGGGGCCTATCTGGTCCGCGTCCGGAATCCCTTTGATCGCAACGGACATGTCGAGATCCGCCGTGCTCATACCCAGGCTGTAACGATGAATGCCGACCGGCTGACCTTCGATGTAACCACCGGCGCGCTGCTTCACCAGCACTCGGCGGCGCCCATCGCCGGGGTTCAACGCTTCCTGACGGGCCTGCATTTCATCCAGTTCGATCACTGGACGCTACGTTGGCTGTACTTCGCCGGCGGTCTGGCCGGCTGTGTGCTGATCGGTAGCGGCCTGTTGTTCTGGACCGGCTCGCGGCGGGCCAGGCACGAGCGTCAAAGACGGATCGGGGCGCGCCTGGTCGAAGCGCTGAGTGTGACGGCGGGCCCCGGGCTAATCATTGCCACCCTTACCTTTTTTGTTGCCAATCGCCTGCTGCCACTGGACGGGCCGGTAACCGGCAATCAGCGCGCAGTGCTGGAGGGTTGGGTGTTCTTCTTGAGCTGGCTCACGACCATGGCTCACGCCGCGTGGTACCCGGCCCAGGCATGGCGCCGTCAGTTGCAGGCCGTCGGCGGATTGGCCATCGCCTGCGTCCTGCTGAACGGGCTCACAACCGGCGATCATTTGCTCCATAGCCTGTGGCACGGCAAGGCTGCCATCGCCGGCATGGACCTGATGCTGCTGGCACTCGCGGGCTCCTGCCTGCTGGCGGCACGACGAATTAGCCTGACCTGTCAGGCACGCCAGTCGAACAGTCCTCCCGAACCTGAGGCGCAGCGGCATGCCTGACTGGCTCGGCTCGGTGCTGGCGTTCTTTCTGTGCTATCTCGCTTTCGCACTGTTAGCGCTCTGTCAGCAGGCGCATCGCAAGGGGGTCGACCCCAGCGCTTGCATCCCGACTGCGGGCGGCCAACGAATGCGAGCGCTTTGCGCGACCCTGTGCTTGTTCACGGCATTGGCGCTGCTGCTAGCCGGACAGGGCGGGGGCTTCGGTACAGTCCTGTGGGTACTGCTGGCTAGCGCGGCAGCCCTTAGCCTCGCGCTGACCCTTGCCTGGAAGCCCGCTTGGTTGCGCCCATTGCTTCAGGCCTGCTGCCTGCTTGGAGGGCAGGTATCGCACCGAACATAGATGCGCCGACTTAATTCTCGGCTAGGCTAACAGCGACGACAGCGCAGGTCGCAAACCTGCCCCGGCTGCCATGCAGCCGCCAAGGAAAGGCCGGACACCTCGCAAGGAGCAAGCCATGCAAAGGGTTCTCTCGATTCTGCTGATCGGGTTGCTGTCGATCGCCACTCAAACCGGTGCGGCGCAGTGGCGCTTCGTGACCGAGGACTTCCCGCCCTTCACTTACCCTGCGCAAGGCTCGGTCAGCTCCGCTGCAGGAGCCAATGCCGGCGGCCCGCTGGTGGAGGTGGTGCAAACAGTCTGCGCCCGTTTGCAGCAGGACTGCTCAATCGCTCTATACCCCTGGCGGCGTGCACTGCGGCTGGCCGAGCAGGGACAGGCGGATGGCATTTTCACGCTGGTACGGTCACCGCAACGTGAGCAGATTTTCCACATCAGTCGGATGCTGGTCACGTCACGCTACAGCGTCTTCGCCCGCACCGACAGCAGCTTTGTCTTCAATCAACCGAGCGACTTAGCTGGCCGGCTGGTCGGGGTCTACGGGCCTTC
>Ga0222713_10000577_pt1 | contig 41416 bp, 52 predicted proteins | sample C33_649DmetaG_FD_165061 | JGI IMG/M metagenome (GOLD analysis project Ga0222713, IMG submission 165061) | Estuarine water microbial communities from San Francisco Bay, California, United States - C33_649D | ecosystem: Environmental > Aquatic > Marine > Unclassified | place: USA: California... | reverse complement strand
CGATTGAGCAGGGCACGAAGAATTTGGTACAGGGCACTGCGACGTACGATTTACCGGACGACACCATTGACTTGCTTGAGCACGTTATAAGAACGGGGGCTGGTAATGTTTCAACGCAAGCTGACCTTACACTTACCCGGATTAGTGTCTCCACCTACGCCACAATCCCAAACAAGTTGGCTCAAGCAAGACCGATACAGATTTACATCAGCCGCAACTCTGGAGCCACGTATCCCGCAACCAGCAGTTATTCTCCAGGTGCAAACGCACACCCCCAATTCACAGTTTGGCCTATCCCTGACCAAGGCACTGAAGCCTCGCCGTACTATCAAGTAGTCTACTGGCGTATGCGCCGAGTACAGGATGCAGGGGATGGATTACAGACTCCTGATATGCCGTTTAGGTTTCTTCCCTGTATTACAGCAGGGTTAGCGTATTACATAGCCCAGAAGATTCCTGAAGGGTTGGAAAGGCTTCAGATATTAAAAGCTTCTTATGAAGAGCAGTGGAATTTTGCCGCTGGTGAAGACCGTGAAAAAGCTGCGGTTCGTTTTGTGCCACGTCGGATGTATCTAGGCAATACTGGGAGCTTCTAATGCCCAATCAGTTTGCCTCTGGTAAATATGCTATCGCGCAGTGCGATAGGTGTAACTTCAGATTTAAGCTGAAGCAGTTAAAGTCGTTGGTGATTAAGACCAAGAATGTCAACATTCTTGTCTGCCCTGAGTGCTGGGAACCAGATCAACCGCAGCTACAGCTTGGTATGTACCCTGTGTATGACCCTCAAGCCATACGCAACCCACGAGTAGATTCTAATTCCTATAGGCAAGCTGGATTTAATGGTTTGCAAGTTGAACCTGTGAATGATGACTCTAGCATTGATGAGCTAGGTACGATTACAATGGGTAGTCGAATTATTCAGTGGGGTTTTAACCCTGTAGGTGGTTCAAGATCTTTTGATGCTGCGCTTACCCCAAACGATTTAGTAGCGCAGGGTTTGGTTAATTCTGTCACCGTATCGTAGGAGCAAATGATGGATAAGAAAGACTTAGCGCAGGACAAAAAGATGATTGCTGGTGCAGTGCATAAGCACGAGAAAGCCAAGCACAAAGGTCAGCCGCTGACCAAACTTGCCAAAGGTGGCAAGACTAATGCAAACATGCTGAAGATGGGGCGCAACCTTGCCAAGATTGCCAATCAAAATCAGTCTTCGTTCACCTACAAAAACTCTGGCAGGGGGCGATAATGAAACAAGTTAAACCCTTCAACCAACCTAAACCCGCGCCGACTCCAAAGTCTACGGATGCAAAACCCAAGACTTCTGGTATTAAGATTCGCGGTACTGGAGCAGCAACCAAAGGCGTAATGGCTAGGGGACCGATGGCGTGAACTATACGGAGTTGAAAAAGGCAATCCGAGGGTATGTCGAGAACGACTTCCCGACGATTACTTTTACTGATTCGGTTACGACGTTTACGTCGGACGAGCAGCTTGCCGTATTTGTTAAACAAGCTGAGCAGCGCATCTTTAATGCAGTTCAGCCACCTATCTTCCGCAAAAGTGTCATTGGTGTTTTTGATGCGGATAATCCTTACCTCACTTGCCCTACTGACTTTCTTTCTCCCTTCAGTCTTGCTGTAATTAATTTGACGACAGGGCGGCGTGATTTTCTGTTGAATAAAGATGTTGAATTTATTCGTGAGGCATACCCTATCCCCACGTCAACAGGTCGCCCTCGTCACTACGCATTATTTGGCCCGATGGTAAACGGTGGTGTTATTACCAATGACATATCAATTATTGTTGGGCCGACTCCAGATTTAAACTACCAAGCTGAGCTTCACTATTTTTACTACCCAGAGTCTATTGTTACTGCGGGTACTTCTTGGCTTGGTGAGAATTTTGATACGGTGCTGTTTTATGGCGCACTCCAAGAGGCGTATACATTTATCAAAGCTGAGCCTGACATGCTTGGCAGGATAGATTCGCAGTACAAAGAAGCCCTTGCACTGTTCAAACAACTTGGTGATGGTAAAGATCGCCGTGATACTTATCGTGACGTACAAGTACGTTACCCTGTGAGGTAGTATGGCAATCTACCAGACGATGTGCACAAGTTTTAAGGCAGAAGTTGCCCAAGGCTTGCACAACTTTACAAGGACTACGGGAAATGTATTTAAGCTCGCCTTGTACGTCGCAACTGCCGATCTCAGTGCTAGTACCACCGTTTACACATCCTCTGGTGAAGCCAGCGGAACCAATTACACCGCTGGAGGTATTGCGCTCACGAACATTACACCAACAACGTCAGGAACGACAGGCTATTGGTCATTTGATAACGCTACGTTTACTAATGTAACGCTTTCCTGCGCGGGTGCGCTGATCTATAATTCCACCAATCAAAACCGAGCTGTTTGTGTTTTAAGTTTTGGTAACACTATTGTGAAGTCAGCGTCTGATCTGATAATCACTTTCCCTGCTCCGGGGGCTACGGATGCTGTTTTGAGGATAACTTGATGGCGACAGTATTTACGACAAAAGGTGATATGGATGAGTCCCTGCTTGAAAAACGCGAGGGAAACATTGACAACGACAATGAGTACACAACATGGGTTGAGTATTGGCATGAAGGAGAATTGGTCCATCGTTCTGCTCATGTTACTTTAAAGCAAATGCCGAGTTTTATTGGCGGTGAAGCCGCATCTTTTTAGGAGCCTGACATGGCAAATACACAATCTATGTGCACTTCGTTTATGGGCGAGCTAATGACAGCAACCCATAACTTTGGCACGGCCCCGATTAGGGCGGCAACTACAGCAGATACGTTTAAGGGTGCTCTATATCTTGCTTCGGCAACTTATAACGCATCGACCACTGCGTATAGTGCTACGGGTGAAGTTTCTGGAACAAACTACACGGCTGGTGGAGTTACGGTAACCAACGCTACAGCGCCAACTGCAACTAATTCTTCTGCTACGGCAGGAGTAGCGTATTGGACTCCAAGTGCTTCGCTTACGTATTCTAACGTAACACTTTCTACAGCTTTTGATGCGGTGCTTATTTATAATAGTTCGCAGTCAAATAAAGCAGTCAGTGTTCATACGTTTGGTTCGCAGACGATTACGGCTGGTACGTTTACGCTGACAATGCCTTCCAACACGACTAGCACTGCGTTGTTGCGTTTGTCTACGACCTAATTTCTTTTTAGGAGCACCCCGTGGCAACTTTTGGCTGGGGGTCAAATCCGTGGGGCTACGACGGTTGGGGTGGCGTTGGTGTTGACGTTGCGCTAACAGGTGTTGCTGCGTCTGGCGCGGTAGGAAGCGTAACTGAAACAAACAACGTAGCCGAAAACGGTGTAGCTGCTAGCGGAGCAGTTGGGTCTGTTGGCGCAACCATTACGGTAGCCCTGACGGGAGTCAGTGCGTCTGGCGCTGTTGGTGATGTTGTCTTTAATTATCAGTTAGCTGGAGTTGCTGCTTCCGGGGCGGTAGGTACTGTCACAGTTGCCGAACGTCAAATTGCTTTGACGGGTGTTGAAGCCGCAGGTGCTGTTGGCGATGTAGCTGAATCTATTTCTCCTGCCGAAGATGGTGTTGTAGCCGTTGGAGAAGTTGGTACTGCTACGCCTTCTGTTTTGGTAGCTATTTCAGGTGTTGTTACAACAGGTAATGTTGGTACGGCAACCGTTAGTAAAGCACAAGATCTTTCTGGTGTTACTGCTACAGGTGCGGTTGGTAGTGTTGATTTTGCATATTCGGCAGCTTTAACAGGTGTTACTGCTTCTGGTTCTGTTGGTGATGTTACGTTTGCTATTCCAGCAGATATAACAGGGGTAGAAGATACTGGACAAGTAGGGGATGTCGGAGCGACAATTACTGTTAGTTTGTCAGGGGTTGCCGCAGGTGGAGATGTTGGGTCTGTAGGGTTTGAATTCAGTCAAACTTTATCCGGTGTAGCAGCTTCTGGGGCTGTTGGTACAGCAGAAATTACTCGTGAACGTGATATAAGTGGCGTTGGGTCGAGTGGTGCAGTTCAATCATTCCCTAACGTTATTGGTTTTAGCGGTGTAGCTGCTAGTGGTAGCGTAGGATCTGTTGGGGTATTGTATTGGGGTCTAATCAACAATTATGAAGATCCTCAATGGAGCGATGTAGGTAATTATCAAGACGCTGGTTGGGATTTGGTTGAAACGGAGTAAATCATGGCGTATTCAGGTTCTACACTTCTTTCTCTCCCCGTAATTACAACTGGAACTGAATCCGGTAAATGGGGGGATATTACAAACAACGGCTTAACCCAATACCTTGATATTTCTATTGCCGGTGCTTTAAGTATTACTGCTAGCGCAACATTAGCAAATACGTCTGGGTCTGACACAGCAACAAATATTGGGGCTACAACGGCGCAGTATCGAACGCTTGTTGTCCCTGCTTCAGGCCCATCCGCTAATGTTGTTATTACTGCTCCTTCTTCAAACCGTACTTACCACGTAGTAAATCGAAACGCCACTTACACAGTACAGATTAGAGCGGGTGCAAATAGCGGCGTAACCTTTGGTGTAAACCAATCCGGCACGGTTACTTATAACGCTGTATCTGGTGATTATGAATTAGTTGGCACTATTGGCCCAACGGTTCCTGTAGCCCGTGGTGGCACTGGATTAACTTCAGGTACTTCCGGCGGTATTTTGTATTATTCTGCTACGGGTACGCTTGCTTCTTCTGGTGTGCTTGCTTCTAATGCAATTGTTCTAGGCGGCGGTGCGGGTACTACTCCTGCTACAACAACTACAGGCACAGGCGTAGTAACGGCAGTTGGTAACGCAGTCAATACCACGGGTGGTTTAGTTACCCAGAGTGGAACACTTGCTTCCAGCGCAATATTATTAGGTGGTGGTGCATCTACAGCCATTACCTCAACCACCACAGGCACGGGTGTCGTCACAGCCGTTGGTAACGCAGTCAATACCACGGGTGGCTTAGTTACACAATCAGGAACCTTAACGGCTAACAATATCTTGCTTGGTGGCGGCGCAAGCACGGCCATTTCTTCATCAAGCCTTTTAGCTACTTCCGCTGCGGTAACTTCGGGCACTTACATTAAAGCAATTGGGTATGCCGATACGGTTGTTGCGCTTGGCAATACGGGCACAGCAATAAATCTGGATGTTGTGAGTGGTGGTGTATTTACGGCAACGCTTACAGGAAATGCAACGATTACACTTCGTTATCCCGTGTCTTCTGGCTCGTCATCGTTTACACTTATTCTCACAAACGACGGAACCGCTGGTAGAACCGTAGCATGGGCTGGTGGCTCGTTTAAGTTTCCCGGCGGTGCAGCGTCTTTGTCTCGTACAACGACGGCTAATGCAATTGATATTTGGGTCTTCTTCACGCCAGATGGCGGGACGACTTGGTATGGCAATATTGCCATGAAAAATATGACAGCTTAATAGGAGTAAGAAAATGGCTTTAACCGCAGAACAGCAAGCACAAGTAGACATCCAGTTGGCCGTTGAGAACGCACGACATGCTAATCAAATGCAAGCCGAGGCTGCTCGTGCAAAGCTTGAAGCAGTTCGTTTGGCAAAAGAAACGCTGATTGAGAATGCTCGCAGCAAACCTGTAGACGCTCGTGATGTATCAGCGGCTGATATTCAGGCTTTTGCTCAGACGCTTGTGTCTTACATTAACGGATGATTCAGGGCTTTGCATACTTCCCTGCCATCGTCTACCGCGATGAGCATCCTGAGTGGGTTGATTATGCGTTGAGAGTGTCTCAAAAATACTTTGACGCGCAAGCTAATCAGGGTGCCTTGTGCCAAACAGGTCATATGGGTAACGATCCTGAGATGAAGTTTTTAACGGATTACTTGCTGTCAACCAGCCATGACATCTTGGCAGGTCAAGGCTATGCAATGGATCGCTACGAACTTTATGTTTCAGGATTGTGGGGGCAGGAAGTCAAGGGGCATGGCGGCACGAATGTGCATGTGCATAAGCACAGTCAGCTTTGTGGTTGGTTTTTTCTAGATGCTTTTGAAGGCGGCTCATATCCTGTGTTTTATGACACTCGTGCTAACAAGCAAATGATTGAGCTTGACTTTGCGCCAAGCGATGAAGTGACTAACGCAACTTCAACCATTCACTTCAACAACATTGTTCCAGGCACTGTGTTACTAGCCAACTCATGGATGCAGCACCAACTCACGCCCAACATGACAGATAAACCAACCAAGAGCATCCACTTCATCGTTTCGCATAGGGATAAGCCATGCAGTACATGCTGACACCTTATGCCGAGTTGGTTGAGCCTTTTGCTTGGTGGGAGGGTGCGTTTAATGATCAGGAACTTGATTGGTTGCAAGAGCGAGCCATCAAAGCCGATCAAAGAGCACAAGTTGGTGGTGGTACAGATCCAGAGCACTTAGCGCAAATTCGACGCTCTCATGTGTCTTGGATGGACTGCAATCAAGAAACCGAGTGGGTGTTTCGCAAGTTAGCCCATGCTATTTCATCGCTCAATTCACAGTTTTATCGGTTTGATCTGACAGGGTTTGGTGAGGCTTTACAGCTTACTAACTATGATCAATCTGAAAACGGCATGTACGGTTGGCATCAGGACTTCGGTGGCAAACGCAGCGTGAGTCGGAAGCTCTCAGCAGTGATGCAACTCACAGATCCCGCGCAGTACGAAGGCGGCAATCTTCAGATTATGACCAGCGGCAATCCTATGAATGTTCGTAAGCAGCGTGGACTGATAGCGGTGTTTCCCTCGTATACCCTTCATCAAGTAACGCCAGTGACTCAAGGCAGTAGGCAAAGTCTCGTGGCATGGCTTTCAGGACCGGCATTTCGATGAACGCTAATTACAAAGATTTTATAGCAATATACGATAATGTATATCCAGATGGGTATTGTCAACATCTTATAAACGAGTTTGACAGGCTAATCGAATGCGGCGCTGGCGCAAACCGCAAGCAAACAGAAAATGCTGATAAGCACAGAAAAGACGACATTCAATTGTGCTTAAATTTTGGGGTTCATACTGTTGCAAATTTTGAAAACAACTCATCCGTGGACATTTTTTTCCGTGGCTTGCAGCAGTGCTATGACTTTTATACAGACAAATTTTCTATTTTGAAAACTGACAGACTTGTTGCTACATCAATGAAATTGCAGAAAACTGATGCTGGTGGTGGTTATCACATTTGGCATAGTGAGCAAGGACCGGGAAAATTTGCTGAACGAGTGCTAGTTTATATGTTATATCTCAATACCTTAAATGCTGAAGATGCCGGAGAAACAGAGTTTTTATATCAGCAGCGCAGAGTTTCTCCAGTAGAAAACACTATGGTTTTGTGGCCTGCTGCTTTTACACACGCTCATCGCGGGAATACTGTTTTTGGTCAGCGTAGCAAATATATTGTTACTGGCTGGTTTTACTACGAATGAGGTGATACATGCCTGCTGGAACCCCTAAAATCACAATGTTTGGAGCCGCAATTACGCCTGGAGGGAGTCAAACATTTAATGCTTCAGGAACATGGACGGCACCGCCTGGAATTAGCAAAGTAAATATTACCGGCAACGGTGGAGCTGGCAATCCTGGCAATCCTGGCAGTCCTGGTAATTGTGGTCGCGGCGCTGGTGGTGCACCCGGCGGCCCGTTGTGTAGACAAATATGGTGTGCACCCAATTCTAATTATACTTATTGCTTCCCAAACTATCGTTGTGGTGGTTGTGGCGGGACAGGTTTGGGCGGCACTCCAGCCGCATGGACAAAAGGTGCCAATGGTAACACTGGAGCTTCTGGTAATGCTGGTACCTCTCCAACTTCTAGTGGGCTAGGATATAACTTTGCGGGAGGCGCAGGGGGAAACGCCGGAACGGGCGGTACTGGCGGTACTGGTGGAAATACGCCAACTTTCCGTGGTGGTACAGGTACATTTAAGTCTGGTGGCCCATGCAGTGGGTCGCGCTCAGTTGGTGGTCCTGGTCCGGCTGTTCCAGGCGGTGGTAATGGATCTAGTGCTGGGACCACCGGCCCCGTTTATTCTGGCGGTGGTGGTGGAGGCGCTGGGGAAACCAACTGTGGTGGAAATGCGCCAAACCTCAGCACAACTGCTGGCGCTGCTGGAAATCCAGGTGGTGGCGCAGGCGGCGCAGGTAGAAATACAGCAGGCGCTGGAACGGCTGCGGGGAATGCTACTACACCTAGAGCGGCTGGTGGTGGTGGTGGCGGTGCAATTTGCGGCGTTGGTTCCCAAGGCGGTGGTGGCGGTGCTGGTGGAGGAAGGGGTAATGCTGGAAATGCGGGAAACCCTGGGAATCCTGGTTCTGCGGCACCACCTGCAACAACGCAAAATTGTGTTTCTGTCACTGGGGGATCAAGTTATCCTATAACGGTGGGAGCTGGAGGAGGACAAGTAAACATTACATGGAATCCGCAATGAAAACAAAGAAAAACATCGATACGCTGCGTGAAGAACGAGAGCTGAACAATCTTTTGGAGTCACAAAATCGAGCGCGTTCTGTAACAGTTGGAACATGTTTTGGAGGGACGCTTGAACTGTCGATGCGCCGAGAAAACGGCGGCGTTACGTTTGCAATTCTTCAGCCAGTAGAGGCTATTGAATTAATTAATCAGATTGCTGCTGGTGTTGGATGTCACATACATATTCAGCCCCGCAAAGATTTTGCAAGTTGGCGTGATTGGAAGTACACCGAGGAAGAATTAGCGCATTACCGTGGTGAGCAACTTGGGCCTTGGCGAGCAGGGTCGGGACATGCTCCACATGCTAATGACATGGCTCCCCATCAAAATAAAGGCGCAGTGCTGCCGCCTCCTGAATTGCAGCCTGGGTTAAAGATTGAAAGGAATGATCATGAGCCTGTGGCAACTAAAAAAACTGTCAACCGGCGAAGCACTAAACGAGCCGCAGCCACTGCCTGAAAACTGGGGGCCGATCTTCGGTCTTCATGGCTTTGCGGATCAACTTGGTGACTTGTCATGGCTAGGCGAAGCCTATGACGATCAAGGTTGGGTGCAGGTTGGCGAAGCGCCACCCCCTCCGGCAATAGCAACCAAAGCGCAGCTTGAGTGGGATCGCGCTAAGAGAATGCTGCAAGAGTCGGACTGGTCGATGCTGCCTGATGTGCCGATGGCTTCAGGTACTAAAGCTGCATGGATTGAGTATCGCCGTGGATTGCGTGAGATTCGACTGCAAGCAGGGTTTCCCGACAGTATCGTTTGGCCCACTCGTCCTGAGTGAAGCATTACAAAATTCGGTTTAACAAAAGTCGAGGCCAACCAGGGCGAGGAACCATAGAGCATGTCTGGCGAGTTTTTGAAGATGGGCGCGAACACCTTGCACGGCACTTGCAAATCAGAGTACCGACTTGGAGTGAGTTGGATGCCAACGGTCAGGATTACAACATTGCTTGTCGAGGCAAAATGCTTTGGTTTGCCGACACAGATACAGCGGTAATTATTGATGAATAGAACTTGTGACGGTTGCTCGGAGTGCTGTAAGGGTTGGCTTAGAGGTCATGCGATGGGGCATGACTTTTACCCCGGCAAGAAGTGCTATTACCTGCAAAAAACATGCTCAATCTATGAAAACCGCCCGATTGATCCGTGCCAAAGCTATAAGTGTCATTGGCTAGCAACTGATGATTTGCCGATGTGGATGCGCCCCGACTTGAGCAATGCACTGGTCACACAGAGAAATAACAACGGGCACTCATGGTTAGAAGTGCTTGAGTGCGGTAGCAAAATGGATTCGGAAGTCTTATCATGGCTTGTCATTTGGGCCTTGAATCAAGGTAAAAACTTGAAGTATCAAATCAATGGTGGTTGGAGCAAGATAGGTTCTAAAGAGTTTTTAGAGGCACAGGTGTGAGTCTTGACCTTTTTGTGTTTATTCATTCTGTGGGTTTGCCTATTGCTTCCGCTTGCATTGGCGGTTACTTTGTTTTCCTAACGCTGAAGTACATCTTGGCAGGGGTTACAAGCTCAATCAATTCAATTTCCAGCATCATTACACAGCTTGAGCAACGGGTTGACACGATGAATACGCAGCTTCAACGGATAGACATTAAGGTCACGCACAGTTTAGGTCTTGAGCCTGACTATGAGCGTATAGCTCGTGCAGAAAAAGCAGATAACCGGAAAGACTAATGGACTTCAACATCAGTAAGCTGATTGAAGAATATGGTTTTCCGACCCTAGCAGTCGGTGGGCTTATATATCTGGTGTATTACGTTTGGAAGTGGTCAACCGAGGAAATTGATCCGGTGCTTTCAACAGCCAAGAAGTCAGTCATATCCTTGATTGATCGGGTGCGGATGCACGACAACGACCTGATCCGGCTGGATGAAAAGATTGATACCGTCCGGCGGCTGCGTGGAGAAAAGATTGACCGTGAGGCTAGACGAGCTAAGGAAGAGATCAACAAGAATGGAGAACACTGATGTTTGAGTTACTCGGTGGTGGTTTGCTTGGCAGCATCTTTGGTGGTCTGTTCCGGCTTGCCCCTGAAGTCTTAAAGTTTTTGGACAAAAAGAACGAACGCCAGCACGAACTCAGTATGTTCCAGCTACAGACCGATCTGGAGAAGATGCGGGGCGAGTTCAAGATGGAGGAGAAGTATGTTGACTACTCTATCCAGCAGATGGACACAATTAAAGAGGCATTTAAAGAACAGGCCCAGACCGCAAAAGAGGCTGGCTGGCTCGCTAGCTTTATCACTGCTATTACCCGCCCCGGTCTTACTTGGATTGCATTTGGCGTATATGTGGCTGTCAAAGCTGCTGGCCTGACGATTGCCTTCCAGACTAACGCTAACTGGGCTGAGGTCTTGACCAAGAGCTATGACGAGGATGACTTCGCCATGCTGAATATGATGCTTACGTTCTGGTTTGTCGGAAGAAGCATAGAAAAATATAACAAGTCATGAATGAAGAGGCAAAGAAGCTTTGCAAGGACGTACTGATCAAGCCCTTTGAAGGGCTGGCAAAGCGTTTACCTGACGGACGTGTAACGGCTTATCCTGACCCCGGAACCCGTGGTCACCCTTGGACAATTGGTTGGGGAGCCACTGGCCCTGACATTAATCCCGGCACGGTCTGGACGATTGAGCAGTGCGAAGACGCGCTTGATCACCACGTTGATTATTTTTTGCAGGGCTTACTTAAGTTTTCCCCCAAGATCCAAACCGCACTACCCCGACGGATTGCGGCTGTAACGAGCTGGGTCTACAATTGCGGCTTAGGGAACTATCGGGTTTCCACGTTCAAAAAGCGGGTTGATGCGGGAGATTGGGATGGTGCAGCCGATCAGTGCCTTCTCTGGAACAAAGCTGCGGGTCGAGTTCTCCCCGGTCTTACTCGTCGCCGTGCCGCCGAAGCTGCCTTGATGAGGTGAGCGATGCTCAAGAAGATCTTACTAAAGCCGGGAGTTAACAAAGAAAACACTCGGTATACCAACGAGAATGGTTGGTATGTATCTGACAAAGTGCGGTTTCGCCAAGGCACCCCTGAAAAAATTGGTGGTTGGGAGCGTATATCAGCTAATACTTTCTTGGGGGTGTGCCGATTCCTATGGAATTGGGTGACGTTAAGTTTTGAAAATCTTGTAAGCGTTGGCACTAACCTTAAGTTCTACATTGAGCGCGACGGGATTTACAACGACATTACACCTATCCGTTCAACAGTAACGCTGCCTACTGATCCCTTCACAGGTAATGGTACAACCACAGTTACCGTTACAACCACCTTAGCGCATGGCGCAGGTGTCGGGGATTATGTAACCTTTTCAGGTGCTACTGGTACATACAATACAACCTTTAATGCTGAGTTTCAAATTGTTAATGTACCTTCGACCACAACTTTTACAATAACTACCGGCAGCGCAATTGCTGCTGGGTCTTACGGTGGGTCAAGTGTATCTGCTGCGTTCCAAATAAATGTTGGCCCTGCTATCGTAGAACCGTTTTTTGGTTGGGGCGCTGGGCCTTGGGGGTATGGGTCTTGGGGAAATGGACTTAGTTCAAACACAAGCATTCGTCTATGGTCTGCTAGTAATTGGGGTGAAGATTTAATCTTTGGCCCTCGTGGTGGGGGGCTGTATTACTGGGATGCCACAAACGGCGTTACTACACGGGGAGTCAATGTCAACACGTTGGGGGGTACTGTTACCCTAACTATTGCTTCACCCTGTGTTATTACACTATCTACTGTCTTAGCTGAAGGCACGGCGATAAAACTTGCCACGACAGGTGCGCTACCCACTGGACTCACAGCAGGTACAACTTACTACTTGCGTAATGTTGATGGGGTTACGGCTAATCTTTCTGCCACCCTTACAGGCTCAATTATTAATACTTCAGGCAGTCAGTCTGGTACTCAAAGCATTTCTGAGCTTGTTGATGTTCCGACCAAGCAAAATTATATTGTTGTATCCGATACTTCTCGGTTTGTGTTGTTGTTTGGTACGACTGATTACAGCAGCACAACGCTTGACCCCATGCTTATCCGGTGGTCAAACCAAGAATCAGTAGTAGATTGGGTGCCTTCATCGCTCAACCAAGCGGGATCGGTGCGGTTATCCCACGGCTCGGAGATCGTCACTGCTTTACAGGCTCGCCAAGAAATTGTGGTGTGGACTGATTCTTCGCTTTATTCGCTTCAATATGTTGGTGCGCCTGTTGTTTGGTCTTCGCAGTTACTTGGAGATAACATTTCAATCATTAGCCAAAATGCTGCGGCTATTGCGTCCGGTATTGTGTTTTGGATGGGCGTGGAAAAATTTTATCGTTATGACGGTCGAGTGCAAACACTTCGCTGTGATCTTCGTCGGCATGTATTTAGCAACATAAACCAACAACAAGCTGGTCAAGTTTTTGCTGGAACTAACGAAGGGTTCAATGAAGTTTGGTGGTTTTACTGTTCGGCTGGTGTTACGACAGTTGATTCTTATGTTGTTTACAACTACGCCGAAGATATTTGGTACTACGGCACGTTAGCGCGTACTGCATGGCTTGATTCTGGGTTGCGTGATTATCCTCTTGCAGCTACCTATAACTACAATCTTGTTAACCACGAGCAGGGGATTGACGACAACGCCACAGGTACACCGGCTGCTATTACAGCCTATATTGAGTCTGCCGAGTTTGACATCGACGATGGCGAGAAGTTTGGGTTTGTCTGGCGCATGGTGCCGGATCTGACGTTCCAAGGATCAACTGCGGATACGCCCCAAGTTACGATGACCATGTACGGCATGAATGGTTCAGGGTCTGGGTTTAACACCGAAGCAGCTAAAGCTGTTTCTCGTACATCGACAGTTACGATTGAACAGTTCACCAATATTGTTTACACCCGCATCCGTGGGCGGCAGATGATCATTGAAATTTCGTCAGATGGTTTGGGCACAACTTGGCAGCTTGGCGCACCCCGTATTGATATTAGGCCGGACGGTCGTCGATGAGTTTTATTCAACACCCTGCTGCACCTAACTTACCGCTAGCTCCGGTGCAGTATGACTCGCGCTATCAAGAGCAGTTTAATAACGTCTTGCGCTTGTACTTTAACAGGCTCAATAACAACTTATTTTCATTGTTTGGGCCTGATGGGGGGCGGTTTTTAAGTAACCCGTTTGGTGCGTGGTCAAGCGATTCTGATCAAGTAGCTGTTAGTACAACCGCAGCATATGCGATAACGTTTGATGTTGCAGATATAACTGATAGTGTTTATCTGGTTAGTGGTTCTAGAATGACTGTCACTTACCCCGGCGTTTACAACTTACAATTTAGTATCCAGTTTGCTAATACAGATACTCAGATTCATGATGTTGATGTTTGGGCGGCGATTAACGGCACTAACCTTGATAATAGCAATTCAAAGTTTTCGGTTCCTAACAGTCATGGTGGTACAGACGGGCATCTTATTGCAGCGTTAAATTTGTTTCTGCCTATGCAAGCGAGTGACTATGTAGAACTTTACTGGCATACTGACAACACTAATGTGTTGATTGAGCACCTCCCTGCTGCCTCTTCGCCTACTCGCCCTGCAACACCGTCTGTTATTGCTACGATGTCTTTCGTATCTGCGTTACCTGACTAAATGAGCACTTCTACTAACCCCCTAGCTGCCTTCCAGCAGTTTGTTGCACAGCAAAAAGATCCTTACGGTCTTGACAGGATTCGTGCGAGTCTTGCGTCTAAGGGTATGAAGGAGTGGTCTGAACCATCAGTACAAAAGTATATTGAAGCTCAAAAAGCGTTAGGCTCAGTCGGGGAAGAAAAGAAAGACTTGCTTGAGCAATTTAAAAAAATTCAGGCAGAAGGTGGGCGCGAAGGATTTCAAGAAGATCCGGGCGAAACGGTAGAGCAGAAGCTTGCCACTCAGGGTTTTTCCACTGACGCTCAAGGTCGAATTATTTACAAACCGGGGCAACGGTTTGATATTGGTAATAAAGGGGTGATGCTTGGTACCCAGCTTGTAATCGACCCTCAAACAGGAAAAGTCGTTGAAGCTGGCCCTGCACTTGACCAACGTCAAAGTCAAGGACAAAGAATTCGTCAGGGTATTATGGCGGTTGCGCCGATTGCACTAGCTGGACTTGGTGGCCCGTTAGCAGGACTGACTAATACATTAACTTCTTCGCTTTCGGGTTTGGGTTCACTTGCTCCTGTTGCTGGTAAAGCACTTACTTCGGGTTTGGTTAGCGGCTCACTCGCTAAACTCGGTGGTGGTAAGTTTGGGCAAGGATTTAAGTCTGGCGCAGTGTCGGGTGGTATTGGTGCAGGGATGAATGCGTTAGCCCCCGATCTTTTTAAAGGTCTTGGGTCGTTGGAAACTCCAGCTAAATCGTTAGCCACGTCAGCTTTAACGGCGAAAGCTTTAGGTAGAAAGTTTGATCCCACTGCTGCTATTCAAGGTGCAGCAATTAATACCGCTTTGGGTGAAGGCGCAAAAGCTGTTGGGGTAGATCCAAAAATGCTTAATCAATTTATGCAATTTGCTGCACCGATGATTGCAGCGCGGCGTAGGCCGGGAGGTGGATGATGAGTTATGACGGTGAAGGAATTGGCGGTGATTGGAGTGGCGGTGATGACGGAATCGGTGGCTATTGGGGTGGCGGTGATGACGGTCAACTCACAGTAACTGGATTTACGCCATATGGAATACCGCCTGTTGGTGTGGACGAACCTCAAGTTCAACCATCTATAGCTTCTTTATCTGTACTTTCTCCTGCCGAGCGTATAGATTTATTTGAAAAATTTAAAGCTTCTGGGGATACAGGACTATCTGAAGAACAGTTAAATGCGTTAGAAAAATACATTTACTCTGGTGCTTCCGGGCAATTTGGTGGGGCTGGAGGTGCTGGGGGGCTTGGTAATTTACTCGGTAACAAGAATCTTCTCTCAGCCGGACTTGGTGGGTTGGGTGCGCTTTTGTCTTATAAGTCTGCAAAAGATGCAATGCAGCAAGCAAAAGGTGCTAAATTTGAGTCTCGTGGGCCAACAACGGCAACACGCACTGCATTCAAAGGTACTAAGTATTCCGCTGCGGGAGGTGGAATTGGGTCACTGGATATGGCGCAAGGGGGACGTGCACTACCGCCACGATACCTCGACGGACACTCCGACGGAATGGCCGATAAAGTCCCAGCGAACATCGACGGCAGGCGACCTGCTGCACTTAGTGATGGCGAGTTTGTTATTCCTGCTGATGTTGTTAGTCATCTTGGTAATGGAAATTCCAACGCTGGTGCGAAACGCCTTTACAAAATGATGGATGATATTCGTGCTGCACGAACAGGCAACCCCAAACAGGGTAAACAAATTAACCCTGACAAATTTATGCCGAGGTAATCATGGCTACATATGACAAAACCTTAGACGCTATTCGTGAACAAGCGCAAAAAAATTTAGCAGCCGGTGTTTCCGAGGCAGACTTAAGAGCTTATGCAGCTAATATTGGTTTGACTCCGGCTGAGATTAATTACGCTTTAGGAAAAACACGGTATCCACCCCAAGTCTTTGCGGGGCCAGAAGGTGCTATGTCCGATTTGGATAAGGCAATTGCTGCGGATCAATATATAACTAAATTAGCTACAGACCTTGGCGATACTAAAGTTACCGCCGGAGAACAACTTGCGCTTTCCGATCCTGAAGTTCGTAAGTTAGCCGAAAACGCTTGGCAGCGTCAAAACGTAAATAAAATATCCGATGCAGATCTTGCTGCTTATGGAAACAAGCTTGGGCTTAACCAAGACATGATTGATTATTTACTTGGTACCGAGATGAATCTTGATACCTCCGGTAAATATGATATTGGGTCTAATGTTGATCAAGCAATTGCTGCGGAAAAAGCAGTACAAAAATCTTTAGGTGGGCAAGAAGCAGCAGAAAAACTTTCTACTGCCGATTATTTAAAAGCAGTTTTAGGTGATACGGCTAAAACTACTGCTACTGACACCACTAAAGCTGCTACTTCTACTGTTACTGGCGGTCAAGGTAACGATACGATTAAATCTACTACTTCTACTGTTACTGGTGGTAAAGGCAACGACACAATCTCTGGTGGAGGTGCTGGAGATACGTTTACTACACGAATGCAGTATGGCGACGGTATGGGTGGTGATCGTGTAGGTACGGGGGTTGCGCTTGGTGAAGAGTCTGGACTGCGCTCTGGTTATGCGCCATATGTTCAGCGTATGCTTGAACGTGCCTCTGCTGAGGCTGATGTGCCTTTCCAAAAATACATGGGCGAATCGCCCCTCCTTGAATCCGCTCGTGCGGGTATTGCTAACTTAACGACCCCGGCGCAGTTCCAACAAGGTTCAAATTTAGCAACCGCTGCGGGTATCGGTGCTCTTGGTTACGGGCAGTACAAACCAACATCATTTATCACCGGGACATTTGCTAACCCAGCATTTAATCCGCAAGCCTCACCTTCTTCTACTGCTTCTGCTTCTGCTCCTACTGGCGCAGATAAAGTGTTTTTTCAAAACTTTGGGCGTTTACCTAACGAAAAAGAACTTGGGAATTTAAACACTTATCTTCAAAGCACACCTGACTATAAAACTTATCAACAATCGCTTAAACCCCCCGGAGGTGCAGCCGAAGGTGGGCTGATGTCTCTGAAAAGGTTTCAGACAGGTGATCTTGTAGTTGGGGGGTCACCCACTACCACTAACTTATCAGGACAAGATGCAGCGTCTGGTCAGCCTGTGCCTTCTCTGTATCCGGTCAATTACGGTGGGCAAAACGTTACTAACGTCCAAGCATCTTATATGTCACCTTATATGCAAGGTGTAGTTGACCCTGCGTTGCGTGAAGCTAAACGGCAGTCTGAAATACAAGGTATGACTAACGCCGCAAAGTTTACACAGGCTGGTGCTTTTGGTGGTACTCGTAATGTTCTTGCAGACGCTGAACGTCAGCGAAATCTCATGACTCAGCTTGGCGATATACAAGGTATGGGGTTACAGAAAGCTTATGAGTCGGGCCTTGGGCAGTTTAACGTTGAGCAGAATCGTGGTCTTGAAGCCCAGAAAATGGCTGAGCAGTCTCGACAGTTTGGTTCTGAGCTTGGTCTTAAAGGTCTGCAAACTGGTATCCAAGCTGGTCAAGTGCTTGGTGGTCTTGGTACTCAACAGGGTCAGCTTGATCTTGCGACACTAAGACTTATGGGGGATCTTGGTAAAGAGCAACGTGACTTTGATTACCAAGAGTTCCTGCGCGGTGAGAAGTATCCGTATGAAAATTTAAGATTTATGCAAAGTATGCTGCAAGGGCTACCAATTAGTGCAGCGCCCACAGGCATAGACCCTATGTCCCAAGCATTGTCAGGCGGCATTTCTTCTGCATACTTGGCTAATTTGTTAGGTGCACTAGGTGGTAAGGGAGGTTAAAGATGTTTAACCCGATGCAGTCACAAGCTGCGCTTCAAAACAAAGCGCGTTTCCCCGATCAGAAACTACAACAGTATGCTTCGGGTAGACCTCCACAACCTACTGGGCAAGTTACACCTCAGATGGCAGGAGGAGAGTTAGCGCAGCGAGGCGCGGATCGCCAAGCGTTTCAAAACGAAGCAGCCATGCAAGCTGACCCTTCTGGCCGACCCCCTGTGCTAGCGGAAAAAGCTATGCAACTTCAGCAGCAAGAGCAACAACTTGGAATGCTCGCTGCAATGCTTGCTAAGAAACAACAGGATCTTGCTGCACGGGAACAGGGTATTGGTGCGCTTCCTATTCGCCCTGACATGTTTACTGCTATGGATGGCGGTATTGTGTTTAGCGGTGGGGGTGGGGTTAAAGGTTACGCTGGGCCAGATGGATTAAGCCTTGTTCGTGGAAATATTGATGATGAGGCTCGTGCGTTAGATCAGTTGCGGGTTGACCGTATTCTTGGAGAAAGAAAACGTAAAGAAGATTTGGAACGTCTGGAGTTTTTAGAGCGAGTTGCTCCTGAAGCTGCGGAAAAAATGTTAAGAGATAACCCAAGCCTAAGACCCTCTGCACCTTCTACAATTGAAAGTAGCGCACCTTCTACTACTAAAGATGACAAAAAAGGTGGGGATAAAAAAGGCCCATCTACTACAGGCACAACATCACTTCCTAACTTGGGTGGTATTACGTCTGGTTTGTACGATAAATATATGGGGCGTATGGCCCCATATATGGCTACCCCTTCTGAAGTTGCTGAAGCGCGTAGTGGTATTGCAGGTTCACTTGGGCGTGTGTCAAGCGCGGCTGAGCAAGCTAGACCTCTTGAAGGTAAAGCTCGTGAGGAAATGGAGGAAGGCGAACGTGAACGTCTAGCTAAAGAGTATGGGGAATATGCTGCGGGGCGCACGGGACGTAGAGAAAAAGTAGCTGAGGCTTTGCGTGGGCAGAAACCTGAACTCATTGACTACCTTGGCGCAATGGCTGAAGGCGGTCCGGGCAAGACGCTTGCAGAAACACTATCTCGTGCGGTTCCCGGTACAACTAAACTTCGTGCAGAGCAGAAAGCTCGTGAGATGGCAGCGGCTAAATTTATGGCTGAAGCCGAAGAACTTGATGCTAAAGCTGATCTGGCCGAACGCCGTGGACAAACTACTGCGGCTAGGGCGTTTTCTGATCAGGCCGATCAACGTCGTGCTCGTGGGTTTGAAATAACTGAACGTGCGGAAAAAGCAACTATGCAGGGATTGGGTGCGCTTGCTCAATCGGCTATGGAAGAATCTAAACGTAACGTTGATATAGTTGGTAAAGGTGCTGGTGCGGAGCTTGAAGCAGAGTTTAGAACTAAGCTTGAACAAGCTAAGATGGCGTACGAAGCAGGTAAACCTACGGAGATGATGCGTAATGCTCAGTGGATTGCACAAGCTACAGGCCGACCAATTGGTGAAGTTGTTACATCTTTGATAACTAAAGGTAAAGATACTGAAGCATTCCCTTCTGCGGTTCAAGCTAAAATTTATGACACTGTTGCTGCTAAATATTCAAACCCGTATAGTCCAGCGGTAGTTGCTGCGGTAGAAGCAATTAATCCTGAAGCTGCCAAAATACTGAAACTCGGGGAAAAAGAAGCTAAAAATCAGCGAGGCCATGGCGCAGCCTTGGCAGTTGTTGAACAAGCAATGGACGCAGAATTGCGAGGTCGTCTAAATAAACCACTAAACTACGGTGTACTTCCCGCCCCGCCTTCTAGATAGAGGTACGAAATGCCTGTCGTACAAGTTCGTGGTTATGGCCCAATTCGCTTTCCCGACAACATGCCGGAAGCGGAAATTAGGCGTAGGGTTGAGTATGCTGAAGCTCAAGCACCTCAGATTGAATTTGACCCTCGTGACTTAAGCACTACTCAAAAAATTACCGGAGGTGCTAAACGCGCTGCTTCCGGGTTGGGCAGTCTTGTTACCGATGTTGCACCTGCGCTTTTCGGTAGTGCGTTTGGGTTTGAAGACTACGCTCGTGAGCAAATGGCTGAAGCGGCAGAAAAACGCCGCGCCGCAGAGCTAGAATCCCCGACCGCTTATCGCAAACTTGGGGATGTTAGGGGGGTAGGCGATGTTCCCGGATTCCTTGCAGAAACATTGGGTGAAGGTGCTATTGATATTGCTTCTTTGCTCGTTCCCGGTGGCGTTGGCTCTGTAGTTGGTCGCCGTATTGCACAGCGTGGTGCGGCTGAAGCGGGGGAACAAATTGCAAAACGCTTAGCTTCCCGTGAAGCTGCGATGGCTGCTGGTCCGCAAGATGTTAGAGCGTTAGCAGAAACTGCCACCCGCCGCGTTACCCCTGCTTTAGGTCGTGAAGGTGCGGAACTTGGTTTTAAGACAGGTGTGCGGGGTGGGGCGTATGGGCTAGCGTCAGGAGAAATTTTCCAAAGCGTTGAAGAAGAAACAGGTAAGCTTGAACCGGTTCTTGCACTTACCTTGGGTGTGCCGTTTGCTGCGCTTGACTCCTTGCTGCCTGAAACAATTGCCAAACAATTAGGGGCTACAGGTAAAGCACTCTTAACTAAAGAAATGCTGGAGCGGTCAACACTGCCTGTGGCTAAAAGTCTTTCTGCGCGGTTGGCTACTGCACTCCCTGCTGTGGTTGCTAAAGAGGGACTTACTGAATCTGCCCAAGAAAATATATCCATCCTAGCCGAGCAGATTGCGGGCAGTAAGAAAGAATTCTTTGACCCTGAAAATGTTGACCGCATACTGATGGCAGGGGTCAAGGGTGGTATAGCTGGTGGCGTGTTTGGTGCACCAAGCACAATTGCTGAGGCTGCAAGAAATAAGCGCACCGACCAAGCATTGATTGATGCCGAGCAAGCAAGACGTGATGAAGTTGCTGCTCAGAAATTAGCGCGTGAACAAGCTCTTGCTGAGGAGCAGCAGCGGTTTATTACCACACCCACTGGAGAAACTGCACCAATCTTTCAAGAAGGTGAAGCACCTGCACCACTAAAAGAACAGAAGCTAGAAAGTTTTTTATCCGACATTGCAAAACAAAAAGCAGCAAAACCTGCTGCGCCCCCTACAGAAGAAGGGGTAGAAAAGCCAAACCCAATTACTCAAAAATTTTTATCTGAGTCTGGGATTGTTTCGGGGCCACTGGTCAAAGAGTTTAAAAACAGAGATCTGAATGACCCAGAAGTTGTTGGTGATTTTCGTGAAGTTCTTAAGCAACGAGCCGCAGACTCAAAACTGTCTGAACGAACTAGAGCATTAGCAGCTAAAAAACTTGAAGCCCTTCCTATTGCTGGGCAAGGTACTTTAGATCTCCCAATTAGCATAGGTGATCCTCGCGTTGCCGAACGCATGGAACAAGAAAAGCTTGAGGCTGCTGAAAGAAAAGCGCAACAAGACCGTGAAGCTGCTGAAAGAAAAGCGCAAGAAGAAGAACAACGCCGTGCCGCAGAAGAAAAGCGTGAGCGGGATAAAGCTTTGCTACAAGAACTGTTGCGCCGCTCCAAGGAATCTCAGGCAACTACACCTACTGAAGATCGTGAGACAGGGCCATTTAATTTACAACTAACTCAGCAGTTGGAAAACGCGCTCACCCAACTACAACGTCGGGAAGCGTTTGAACGTGCAGAACGTGAAGCGGCTGCTAAGAAAGAAGAAGAGATCCGTAAAGCTGAAGCTCAGCGTGGTGCACAAGAGCAACTTCGTATAGCAGGTTTAACAGACGAAGGGTTTCTTTCAGAGCCTACAAAGGAGGCCGAAGATGTTACTAAACCTACCATTACAGGACGTAGAGAAAGCGTTCCAGTTTCTGGCCGACCCGCTGAAGGAGAACCCACCGGAAGAACTGAGCCACCTGTCACTGCTGGAGTGGAACGCGTTGAGCCATCTACTGAGGCACCTGTACGAGGAGAGAAAGCACCACAGGGTGCAGTGAAGGAAAAAGATTACTTGCGGGATGATAAAGGCGAGCCGATGGTGTTGTACCACGGGACTATGGATGAAGTAGACCCTGCTAAATTTAATCCGGGTTCGCATTTTGGTACATACAGAGCAGCAAATACCCGTATAAACCAACAAGCTAAAGGTATACCGGGGGTATCTACTGGAAGGGGTACCGATTTTACAGGTGCCAATGTCGTTCCGGTTGTTCTAAGAATTAACAATCCTTTGGAGGTTGACGACCAAGAAGCATCTGATGAAGCTACCTTGCGGCGCGGAATTATCCAAGGTAAATACCCGCAATTAAGTTTGGATGTAGCTAATAAAGAAGGTGCTTTTGAAGCTGCACGTCAGGCAGGGTATGACGGGCTTGTTTATACCAATCGTGTAGAAGATCCCGGTAAAAAGAGCTATGTATCGCTTTACCCAGAACAAGCCGAATCCGCTATAGGAAAAACCAAACCCAAAAAGGAACCCCCCAGTGCCCCTAAAACCACCGAAACCCAGCAAGCAAAAGAAGAGGGAGCAGCAAAGACTACTGAAAGAACAGAAGTGGCAGAGTCAGCCACCGACGAACTTACCGACGAAGAGCAGTCCATTATCCAAGCTGAGCTAGACGAACAGCAAGCTCAAACCGAAGTATCCAAGGTTAAAAAGGCTAGGGGTAAGCGTAGGCAGAAAGAAGCCGAAGCCACTGAAAAAGGTGAACCGCCCCCAGCTAAAGAAAAGAAGGTTAATAAACCTAAAGCTGAAAAAGCAAAGGTGCAGACCGAAGCACAGGTGACTAAAAAAGAACCTGTTGGTAACGTCGAGTTTATGTCGTTGGGGATGGTCAACCCCATCGTTCCATTTAATGTAGAAGCTGGATACTTAAGCTTTGCACCACTCGACATACCCCAGCAGCTAACGACTGAGATTGAAGCGGCTAAGGGCAGTGCGGAAAACGACAAAGTTGCTGGACTAGAAGCAAGCCTTGCTAACGTCAACGCTGACGTAGAAAAAGTTAAAGCGTTAGTTGCAGAGCAAAAGCCAGCTACACCAGAAGCACGGGCTGCTAAAACTTACTTCAGTAAGATGCCTCGTTTAATTGATGGGCTGATTAACATCGCATGGGGTAATGAATTTGAAACGCCCCACATGCTACCCCAAACCACACAGGCTGATCCTTACGGTACAACGGTCGAGGCAAACTTCTTCCAAGGTATGACCCGCGAAAACGCAGCTCTTGCACTTACTTGGGTCAATAATAATCTATCTAACGATACAAGAAATGCGCTTATCGCAGAGCGGGCTGCTTTTAACCGTGCAGCAGAACTTCCAGATTCTGTGATTGGGTCGTTGATGGCTATTACTTCCAAAGCTATCAGGGGGGTAAAGGCCGATGCGTTAACCACAGAATATTTCACAACATTTGACCGCGAGCGGTCAGCAACTAATCGGCTAAACCTTGCACTAGAACAAGCTGGTGTAAGTAGAGAAGACCGTCAAAAAATTATTGCACTGGCTACACGCAAGGTAGTTTCAACAAAAACATCTGTAATGATACCGATTGGGAAAGGCGACAACCCAAAATATGTAGAGTCTTGGGAGTTCAACACCTTAAATGGTGATGACCTCATTCGCGTCATACCAGAGAAAAACCAAGAAGCTATTAGCGACGCAATTGATAACGCAGGGAAGGGTGCGCGTAACGCACTTGCTAGGCACTATGGCGTAGCCTCGGATAGTCAGGAACTACTATCACGCACCTTGCTTGATGCGTTCAAGTATCTAAACAAAGGTGCTCAAGCGGTTGAAAAAGCAATCCGCAAGATCATCAAAGAAGTTCTTAACGGTGCAAAAGCTGGACTGTTGTCTATCGGGCTGCTCTTTAATCCCGGCCAGCTTGCTGATGTCTTTTCATACAACCCCGTAAAAGTTTACAACGAAACGGTTGAGATCAAAGCTACTGTGCCTCAAGAGGCTCGCGGCAAGATGTCTGGCATGGCAATCCAAGTCTATGAGTCAATGGCCCCCGCAGCCAAGGCTTCTGGTAAAGGTTTTATGATTGCCGACAAGCCTATGGGTATGCTGCATGTATTTGATACCGATGGTAACGTGATCTCTCAGGACACAGCACTCTATGGGCGTGACTATGGTGATGTGTTGGATGGCGATAAGCGCGTCACTCCCGCAGGTAAATACACACTGAAGATGGCACCCAGTGCGTACAAAGGTGGCAAAGCATTTGAGTTGGTTGAGTCAACACATCGTATAGGCGACACCGACTATGTGATTGCCGTTCATGCTGCATGGCTTGGGGATAAAACTGAAAAGCGTGAGCAGCGTCTGGCAAGTCAGGACTTTGGCGATAAGCGCATCAGTTATGGGTGCATCAATACAAAGCACGATACGTTCTTAAATAAAGTATTACCCAACGCTGACAAGTTAGATGGCGGTATGGTATTTGTACTGCCAGACAACATGACGCTTTCAGACACGCTCTTTAAGCCCATGACAAAAACTGTGCAGCGCACAGTACAACAAGGCAAAGCTTTGCGTGGGCCTACACTTGGGGAACCCTTGCACCCTGCTATTGTTGGGTGTCTGCAAAACGATGATCTGCCTTCCGCACTAAAAGCCCTAGCCAGCTACGATGGCATGATCGGCAAGGTAGCTGGTGCACTGGTCCGCGCCAACATTGATACCTCTGTAAAAGTTGTTGAGGGTTTAACTGATGAGTCAGGGCGTGCGGTTGCAGGGTTTTATGACCCACAAACTGACACTATTTTCCTTGATTCCAAGACAGGGCTAAACAGTCACGTCGCCTTACACGAAGCCCTACACGCAGCTACCTCGCATGTCTTAGACAACCCTTCGCATCCCATCACTAAACAACTTCAAGCGTTGTATGACAAAGTCAAGGGTAGTCTGGATACAGCTTATGGTGCGACAAGTCTTGATGAGTTTGTAGCCGAGGCTTTCTCAAACCCAGAGTTTCAAGCCAAGCTGCAATCAATCTTCCCTGATGGCAAGCCCATCAATGCGTGGACTCGGTTCACCCGCATGGTTAGCAACATGCTGCGCTCTTTGATGCGTCAGCCAACCGTGGCAACGGAGTCAGCTTTTGATCAGGTAGACCGTCTGGTGTCAGACATTCTTTCCCCTGCCCCGGCAAGCCGGGATGCTGGTGCGCTTTTTGCCATAGCCGCGCAACCTAAAAAATTAGAAGCGTTTATTGATACAACTGTAAAAGTTGCTAACGCATTAGGTGCGAAGAAAGAAACAGGCTATAAGATTGACGAGTTCCTACGCAATAGCGCATCGGGCTACATGCGTAAGTTTCTTGCACAGTTCATGCCCCTGCATGTTGTAACTGATTTAGCTGCAAAGTACCTACCCAAAGCGCGAGAGATCAATACACTTATCAACCAACGGGCGGGCGAAGAAGAGAAGGTTTACCAACTGATTGAGCCTGTGGTTACTCGTGTTGAAAAGTGGGGGTCTAAAGCAGGTTCGGCTAAAGTAGAAGCGTTTAATAAGTTAGTGTATGGCAGCACCGTGTCTAGGATTGACGTTGGTGCGCGATATGACGACAAGTTAAAACGTGATGTAGTACCCACCGAAGCTGACTACAAAACACCAGAAGAAAAAGCCAAGTTCAGAGAACTCAAAGCTATCTATGATTCGCTTGGTGCAGATGGTCAGAAGATGTACCGTGATGCACGAGATGTGTACAGAAAGCTGTACCAGTACATTCTTGATAGCCTGACAGGTCGTATTGATGACACTGTTAAAGATCCTGAAGCAGCTAAGAAGATCAAGCAAACTATCCTTGAGAAACTTGCCAAAAAGGGTGGTATCGATCCTTATTTCCCGTTGACTCGTGAAGGTAAGTATTGGCTGTCGTATGAAACCAAAGACGCAAACGGGCAAACTGATTTTGTTGTTGAGGCTTTTGCCCAAGAGAAAGCACGTAAAGATCGTATCGCTGAACTGGAAAAGCAAGGCAAAATAACTAAAACACCTCAAGGCGAACCTAACGTAAATACTTTTTCACAGCTAAGCGAACTCGACTACCGGCGTGTACCTTCTACTGCCTTTGTCAGTTCAGTTCTTTCTGCTGTGCCAGAAGAGTCACGCAACAAGGTGCTGCAATTATTTGTCGATGTGATGCCCGAAACGGCGTTTGCTAAATCGTTCCAGACTCGTAAAGACACACCGGGGTATATTGAGGATGCCATCGGCACCCTGCGTAAGAAAGCATTTCCGATTGCGCGGCAAGTAGCCAACATGAAGTATGCGGCAAAACTTGAAGCAGCAATGGATGAGATCGACCAAACGATACGCACCCAGCAAGCCAAGCCCAAAGGCGATGTGCCGATGGAAACGTACTATCGGGATATTCTAGATCAGCACGTTAGGTTTGCTATTAACCCCAACACAAGCCGAGCAGCACAACTTCTTTCCACGCTTGGCTTTAACATGACTCTGGGTTTTAACGTGTCGTCTGCCTTGGTCAACTTAGGGCAGGTTCCAATTATTGTCACACCGTACCTTGCAGGGGAGTACCAAAAGCTAGGCGGTATGCCAACTGTCATAAAAGAAATCAACGAAGCATACAAACTATTTCTTGGCAGTGGCTTTAAGCGCAATGTACCAACGATAGTGGGTGACGTAGAGGTCAATCGCACCTCCATGCCTTCTATGGATAACTACAACTTTGACGCTCCGGGCACCAAGCCAGAAGTCAAACGCTTAAAGATCCTTGCACAGATTGCCGCTGAACATGGGATGCTGAACCGCTCGCAGATCTACGACACACTTGAAGCAGTGGACGATGCAAGCATCGTTACAAAAGTAAATAAACTCTCTGGGATTATGATGCACCAAGGCGAGCGGATGAACCGTCAGGTTACGATGATCGCTGCATACAATCTTGAGCTTGCCAAGATGAAAAAAGAAGGCCGCACCATTGACGATGCGGCGATGACCGAGGCAGCTAATCGTGCTATTTATTTGACCGAGCTTACCAACGGCGGTATTGCTGCTGCCGCTGCACCGCTGATTGCCCAGAAGTCGGCAATAGGTCGTCTGGCGTTCATGTTCAAACGCTATGGCGTGTCGATGTACTACCTGCTCTTTAAGGCTGCGCGTACTGCACTAAATGGGGAAGATAAGCCAACCCGTATTGCTGCAATGAAACAAGTTGGATACATCGCAGGGATGACTGCGCTTACCGCAGGGATCTCAGGACTACCGCTCTTTGGTGCGATCTCTATGCTTTACAGCGCGTTCAAAGATGACGACGAAGAAGATCTTGAATCTATCGTGCGTCGTGGCGCAGGGGAATTGGCGTATAAGGGGTTGCTGAACTACACCACAGGGTTAGAGATTGCTTCCCGCATGGGCTTGAGTGACCTCATCATGCGTGACGTAATTAATGAGAACGAAAAAACTTTACCCGTTCGCCTGCTGGAAGCCTTTGGTGGCCCTGTGTATGGAACTTTTACCAAGTTTGAACGTGGTGTGGATCAGTTGAAAGACGGGCATTACTACCGTGGGATTGAAACCATGATGCCCTCTGCCCTTGCTAACGGGTTGCGTTCTTTCAGGTTTGCTACGGAGGGTGCAAATACCTTACGAGGCGACCCGATTGTTGGCGACATAAGCCCCTTTGGGATCGGTGCACAGCTCTTAGGTTTTGCTCCGGCAGACTACACCCGACAGCTTGAAATTAACTCGGTTGTAAAAGGTATCGATAAAGCTGTAACGGACGAAAAAACTAAGCTGCTTAAGCGTTACTATCTAGCTACCAGGATGGGTGACGTTGATGAGCGTATGGAAGTTAGGGATGATTTAGTAGCCCTAGCCCGCAAGTACCCCGGTATGTTTAGAGAGGGTGTGGAAGCCTCTATCCAACGGTCGATGGCGCAGCATAAGCGCACGACAAAAGAAATGTATGCCGGGATTACCCTATCAAAAGGTATGCGCGACGAACTGCTTGAGCTTGCTAGGGAATACGAGGACTGAAAAAAACCCCGGCATTGGGCCGGGGAGAATGGGTTGGGAAGTCACCCAACTCAAGAGGAGAGTAGATGGACAACATCTACGGGGCGAAATGTATCACACAATTCTCCAAACGCGAAGCCCTAATTTCCCACCCTCTACCCGACCTTTAATTTCTATGCGCCAGCCTTTGTGTCTGGCAACCTGCCGTAACTGAGTTTTTAACTTCTTTAAGTTCAACGCAGGGATAAACACGGACATGCCAACTTCCCATTTGTTATAGGGAATTTTGATAACCACTCCATCTGGATTTATCTCAGGTGGTGGTTTCGGTGGGGGACTCCACATCGGTCATAGCATCCATGTTGTAGAGTACGATGGCACTTGTCGGGGGGATGTTCATACGAGTGCCTTTAGCCATGCGTTTACTTTTAATTTCTGCCTTGGTGCTTTGCAGTAACGCTTTAACAAATGGGTCATAAACAATTGACTTCTTACCGCACCAATCTCTAAAAGCGTCAACTGCAATAAAAAGTGTTTTAGTGTCGTACTCATACCGCAGTTTCAGCGCCATGCGCGGTGTACTATCTGGCATAACAATCTGCTCAAGTAATTCGTTCTTATCTTTGCGAGCGTCCTCTGTGCTTCGGATTGACAGTGTGTTAGAAAAGTTTTCTGCCCAGTACCGCCCAATGATGTGCAGTGGGTCGATCTTGGCTTCTTCTCTGGTTACCGACGCATGGCCGATGATCTTCACCACCCACTTAAAAACTTCAGCCACGTTCCAATCAATCAATCCTAGCTTCTTGGCGATGATAAGCCCAGTAAGTGATGAAGCGCACCCTGCCGAATAGAACCGATCTTCATAAGACAGGTTAGCTTCTTTATCGAGCTTCAGCCTAACCTGCGTCCATAACTCTTCAGTTTCTTTTAGGTTACGCATAACCCACTGGAGAAACGGGATGTGTGCATGACCGTAGTTGGTGTTGATGGCTTTTGCCAGTATGTCGGTATCTTCTTTACGCAGCTTCAAGCCTTTGACCGCTTCAATTTCTAGTATGCGGTACATCTCTGCGTTGGGTGCGGCTTTTTCCATACGCATACGATCTGACAGTTTTGTGTTGCCGGTCGATATGGCTATGGTTTTCCAAGGCAAACCGCGCCATCTTTCTTTATTGCTGTTTGACTCCATACGGGCACGTTGCAAGCCATTAGGAATCGAGTACGCATAGTGGCTTGCTTCTTTTCCATCGATGTTGGTCATCTCATCGAAGTACATACAAATGTTTTTGAACACTTCAGTACGAGCCATGCGGCTTGCATGAGTGTCATCGTGCTTCATCATAACGAGGCTTGGATCGCCCCAAATAGACGCACCCGCTAGCATGGCAGTTGTTTTGCCGTAACCTGAATCTGCGCTGTAGACATGAACGCCAAGCCCGTGCACCGCAGAAAAATCCATGAACAACGACCCAAACCCACAACCGATTATGAATTTGTGCATTTCACTGTTTGGCTTATCAGTAAAAAACTGCATGGTTTCTTTCCACTTATCAAGCGTACCCGCCTGTGTGAAGAAGTGCATATAGTCAAGTGTTTTACTTGATGGTGGGCTGTGCTCAATGCCTTGCGGAGAAAACTCTTTGTTACCCACTACAAAACTTAAACGCTGTTCTTCTTTTTTAACCCAACCAAACTGCATATGTGTCATGCCGGATTTCTCCAAAAATTGTAGGTAGTTAAACCAAGCAACCACGTACGCCTTGATCTCATCCATCTTGTTTACGGCTATGCCTTGCATGGCTAACTTCTTACGAAGCTCTTCCGTTGATAGCGCGTTCGAAATTGTAAATTCACGCACCCCATCTTTGGGCAAATGCAATCGCATGACCGCGCACTCACCTAGCTCTGCATCCATCAACCGCTTCACCACATAAAAATCGTTGTGGTATATGGACTTTTCAACTTCGACGTATGCGCCATCAGGTGCTTTCTTTGCTTCACGTTTAAAAACACCACCGTTCTGTCCACGAAAATAAGGCGGAGGATATTTAGGTATCGTGTACTGCTGTAAATATCCTTCAGGTAAATCTGTTGGGTGGTCGGTGACAACAGTTGTTTCTTCTTTAGCTTCCGAAACAGACCGCCCCAAGGTAATTGGCGATCTAATCTGCCCACGGTGGATGCACCCCTCACACTTGCCGGGGTTGTATTTCTCAAAGGTATCGCACAAGAACGGGCCTTTGATCTGTGCGGCTTTCTGCTCTGTTTCAACAGGGTCGTATTCGGGATGGTTGCGCGACACAATGTGTATCGCCTTGTCAGCTTCCACGGTAAACGCTGCAATCGACAGCGCAGCTCGCCACTTGGGTTCGTCCATCGTGGCTTGGTTTGTTATTAAATCTTTAAGCTGGTTGCATCCTATGTTGCTGTTTGTTTTCTTTAGGATGAGTTTGAAGCTGTTGGTGTAGCTGCCAAGCAGGGCTTGGGTAACGGGGTCTAGCTCTCTGGGTTTGAATAGTTGTCTTTGTCTAGACTCTTCGCCTATGGTTGATTGGTAAAACGAAAAGGGTTGGGGGGTGCACTCTCCATTGATGATCTCGACGGGTCGTGGTTCGCTCTTAAAGTGCGATGTGCCCGGAGTGCGTAAGACTGACGCAGCATTACAAGTTATAGAGTTATCAACTTCAAACTTGGCGGCTTTTATAAGCGTGTCGAGTTTCCATGCAACCTTCTGCCATTCTTCTTTGGTTACCTCTTGGGTGAAAGGCCAATAGACATGGACACCTCTACCACTACTTGTCAGTAAAGGTTTGGGTAGTTTGTATGCTTTACAGAAAGAAACTAAGGCGCGTATTCCATCTTCGCGTGTGGCATAGGGCTTTCCTTCCCCACAATCCACATCTAAAAACAAGCTCTTTAAGTAGGCTGCGTCTTTAGCTTTGCGGGTTCCTTTAACAGGAAATGTAGCCAGTGCGAAGTACGCATCCCAACCTATACGTTTTGCTTCTTGTCCTCGTTCAATAAGACCGTCGATCTGCTCATAGTAGCTTTGTTTATATACGTTATCTTTTTTTGGGCCTTTCGATGTGTACGCAACGTAGATACCTTGCGTCGGTAATACTGTCTCTAAAAATTTTAATGTATCCATAGCCGCTTCCTCCGCAGAAAAAAGATAGGGCGACAGGACTCCCTGCGGCGCGGAGCCTTTTCAATCCGTCGATCTAGTCGCCCGTAGGCTACAACTTACTCGTCATCAAACTCATTGAGTAAGTCAGACAGTTTAGTGTCCGGCTCGGTTTTCTTTGCTGCAACCTTTGGTTCAGGTAGAGCAGCAGGGGCGTTACGCACCCCGTCCGTTTGAGCCACTGTCATAGTAACCGCTGCCTGAGCTTCTGGTGCATCTTTAGCGGCTTGCACCATATTGAATTCATCCTCAGTGATAGGACGAACAGGCTTGAATACTAACTTCGGTGTGGGGCTTGACGTATCAAACCGCATCTCAGTAATCACCCCAGTGATGGGTGCCCCATGCGCTGCAAGGTGTTTTGCGTAAGCAAGCAACGGCCATTTGCCCTGAGTACCATCACCAAAAATACTTGTTGATGGCAGCGTAAGCTGATACACAAACCCGTTAGGCTCGTTCTCAGGAATCACTGCAAGGCGACGTTGAAAACGACACGCACGGCTTTCGCCCTGCCCAGAGCCTTTGATGTTTTGTGGGCAGTCAGCGCACTTTTCTGCCTGACGGTTACGTGATTTGGCATCTGAGGTGATGCCATCATTTGACCAACAATCAGGTGCGGATACCTGCCCTTTGACATAAGTACCGGCGTAAAAAACACGGGCGTTGTTTGCCGCAGCTTTAACGATGATCATATTCATCGAGCGATCTTCGTTGACTGCTACTTCCTTACCGCCAACAAGCATACGAAACACACCGCCTTCGATTGAGATACGCTTTGCACCGCCACCGCCACTACCCCCTGCCAATGCTTGGGTTGCTTCGTCTTGCATATCTTTGAGATATGCGGGTAAACCACCTTTGAACAATGCTAATTCAGACATCTATTTCTCCTTACAGATCTTTGTCTGGGTTAAAGTCAAGTTCCAACTGCCGAGGGTCTTTCTTCTGCTCCTCGATTTCTTTTGCCTTGCTGTAATTTTTCAGTGCTGCGTCAACGTCAGACAGCTTGAAGCGGTACACATTGGCAATCTTTAATGCGGGGATAATGTCAGCTCGCATCCACGAGCGCACGGTTGAGATTGACACTGAATAATGCTTCGCCACATCTTCAATCGTGATGTACTTCTCATCAACGACTTCCATTAATTTCTCCTACGTTGAACGGTTACGGAGTATTCGCTGTCCACATTCATCCCCGGTGGCAGCAAATCGGGGTTGTTCTCCAAGAACTCTTTCAAATTGTTTTGGTGCACCCGCCTCTCTAACACCTGCGGGATGTTGTGTTCCATGATGAAGCTGTAAAAGTTATCCCAATCGCTCGTCCAGTATTTTTTGTTGACGGTGCGGTACACCAACCCTTCGGTGGTGCGGATGCTTTCTACATTGGCTGAGCGCATCTGGTCGAGAAGTTCGTTCTTAACCAAACGCATCTTCTCGCTTATGGCTTCGTATGCTGTGTCGTATTCGCGGGTTAGGGCTTCGCGTTTTTCCCGCATCTTGATATAGACGCGGACTAGCTTATCGACGGAGATACCGTCCTCTTTGTCAGTCATCTTACTCTCCTGTGTTGTGTTATGCCGCTAATATAATGGCATTAAATGCTCTTGTCAAGCACTTCCTTGTATAAGGATACAAGTTGTACGTGGGCATTAACTTTACTATCAAGAAGTTTGTATAAATGTTTTTCTGCGTTACTGCCTACCAACCGTACGACAGTCACCTTGTTTGTTTGCCCTGCTCGGTGCGCCCGTGCGTTGGCCTGTGCGTAGATCTCATGCGAAGGGGTTGGCCCCCACCACACAATCGTATCGGCAGCAGTTAGCGTAACTCCATGCGCTGCGGCTTGAGGTTGCACAAGGAGCACCTTGATGTTTGAGGTGTTTTGAAAGTCGTTAAATATTCTTGTGCGATTACCCGCAGATACCTCACCGCTGATGACCTCAACGGGTATGCCATCCCCAGTTAGGCGTTCTCTCAGCACTTCAATCGTGTGTTTGAACGGAATGAAAACAATAACCTTATGGTTTGTTTCTTCAATGACTTCTTGCAGTACGGTGTAGCGGTTCTTGATGTCAAAGACTACGGTTTCGCCAGAGTCGGTGTAGGCTGCACCACATGAAATCTGTAGCAATTTGTTTAAGCCAACCGCTGCGTTGACCGCTGTAATTTCTTCTCCGGCAGCAGTAACGATCATTTGCTTGCGAAGTGTTTCGTAATACTTTTTTTGTTGTGGGGTCAGTTCGACGTTGCGTGTGACATAAACCATGTCTGGCAAATCGAGACACTCACTTTTTGTAAAGCGAATAGCAGGTTGCAGTACGTTGAATACTGTGTCTGTTGCGTTGTCTTTTGGCTCCCACCGATAGCGGGAGATCTGGTACATCACCATGTCACGATAGGATGAATAAAATTGTGGAACACCTTTTGGGTTCACTAGTTTGCCAAGTCCATACGCATCGAGCGGCGACTGTGCAGCGGGTGTGCCCGTCAACATCCAAAGCCATGTGTCCGGTTTAAGTAATTTGTACAGTGTTTTCCACCGCACCGTACTAATATTTTTATAAGCGTTTGCCTCGTCTACAACAATTAGATCAAAGTTAGCCGCAGCAATTTCGTCTTTGACAATCGGCATCCCATCATAATTTATGATTACAAATTCTGCATCACCTTGGATAATTTTCTTGCGTTTATCAGCTTGACCATAGGCTATGTCAACGCTTCTGTGCATGGCAAACTTAAATAGATCGTTGCGCCATGCCGAGTCCATGATCGATAGTGGGCAAATCACAAGCACACGTTTAATTCGTCCGGCTTTCATCAAATAGTCAGCAGCCCATATGACCGATCCAGTTTTTCCAGTGCCTTGCTCGTTGAGGCAGAAGGCCCGCCTGTTCAATGTCAGAAACGCTGCTGTGGTTTTCTGATGCTCAAACGGTTTGTGCATACCATCCCATGTGTAGTCCCGCAGGATGGGGGAAGGGACGTTGCGAATTCTAAGATTGCGTAAGGTTTGGGCTTCGGAAAGTCCCCACTTCACAAGAACTTGTGTGGAACCAGAAGGTTCTTTACCGACGATGCGGCTATCAGGTATGTGTGCGGTAACTGTTTGCGGGTTTTTTAGACGCAATAAAAGCGCCCAACCATTGTCGATGATTTCCATTTACTCTCCATATTATTTTTCACGTTTACTTGTTTCAGACACAAGTGCGCTTTTTGAATTTCTTTTGAACGATCTGTTTTTTGAAGTGTTTTGAATAAAGTATCCGTCTTTGTTTGACCCTCCGTTGCTTAATGCCTTGCGGTGTGCAACATCCTTACCTTCACGACGATCAGCTTTCCCGTCATGGTCTTTATCTGCACCGTTCTTATCAATAGCGCGTCTAGCTCGCTGACGTTCTAGCTTACCTGCTATGTCGCCCCTAGTTAGCTGTTGTTGATATTCTTTCTTGTATGGGCGGGGTTTGTTAACGTACGGCATTACTTATTCCTCCCATTGTGATCACAGCTAAGTACAGGGCACCAATTACGGCACAGAGCGTTAGGTTTAGGATTCCACACACCACTTTCATACGCTGTGGTCAGACGGTCGTACTGCGCCATCCACTTACTCCAAGCCTCTTGTTGCTGATCTTGGTGGTATTTGTCTTTCACAAATGCGTTGCAGATAACAAAAAGCAATCCTGCGTTGACGCTCACGATTTCAGGAAAGTGCTTGAACACGGCTAACGACATCAGCTCTAACTGGTCTTTGTCAGCATACTGTGCGCTCTTACCTGTTTTGTAGTCAACAATGAACGCCTTGCCACGCTCTTTATCAAGGATCGCCAGATCAACAATCCCACGCCACCAGACATTCCTTGCACCAAACGTGCACGGCTCTAACTGACGGGTAAGCCCCATGCGGTACTCGCATAGTTTCTCCCCATTGATTTCGTTGAGCTTATCAAGCGCAGCTTTGGCAAAGTTAAAGTACGGTGGGAGCGGGGTGCCGTTCTTGATGTACTCCTCTGCCGCGCTGTGGAATCGCCCACCATAAATGGTGGCCTCGGTGGGAGGGTCAGCAACATCCTTGAGCACCTTAAGATGAAAATACTTCTTCGGGCACTGGTCAAACAACTTGATGCTGCTAAAACTCCAAGCGGGTGTTGGCTTAGCTTTCCTTGTTTCCCTTGTCGGGAAGCGAACTTGCGATGATGTTTCTAGCATGATGTAGAGCGGTAAGAGCGGTAAGAATATGAACATACGCCATTATTGGGTCGTTATCAAGCAACTTTTTCTTAACCAACGCTAGCTCTTTTTCTGCCTCAAGAAACGGCACGATGTAATCATCCAGCTCAGCAATCACCATAAGTTTCCCCTATCCCAGATTCACAATTGATGGGTAGCCCCTGCGCCCATTCAGGCACCCACCGCATACACTCTTCAACATAATCACGGGCTGAGTATTTCTCAGTCATGGGTGCCACGCAAGCAATCGCATCGTGCACGGTCAACACCACCCGATACCGCTTAGCTATACGGATCATCTGCTCACCAATGATGCACCGAGCAATCGCCTGACACACATTCTCTATGACCTTTCCACCATAAATCTTCACCTGCCCCTTGCGGGTTTTGTAGTGGAATTCCTCACCCTCACCAGCAGACAGCTCGTCGTAACGCATTAACAACTTATTGGGTAGTTTGATTGCGTTGTGCTTGCCAATCACCTTAAGCACTCCCGGTCTACCCAACGTACCGTCAACGCTATCTTTCATCAAACCTAGCGCAAATTGTGCCTCGCGCCATAAAGCCACGATGTGTGGGTTTGTTTTACGGTAAATGTCGATGATACGACGGCACTCATCAAGCTCCGTTTCAACCCCTAAAATTTTCAACTGCGCTTGGAACTTCACCGCACCCATGCCGTAACCCGCACCGAGAATCGTGGTCTTGCCGACAAACCGCTGTTCTTTAGTCACCTGATCTTCGGGCACACCATAGATCGCACTTGCCATTTTCTTGTACACGTCCTCTTTCTTGGCAAAGGCTTCAACCAAGTCATCTTGCTGCGCCAACCATGCAAGCACCCGTGCCTCAATCTGAGATGAGTCCGAGTCGATGATGACATGCCCCTTGGGGGGCAGTATGGATTTCTTCAGCTTGTTAGCGTTTGCCCCTCGGCTTGGTAAGTTCTGTAAGTTCAGGTTATCCGACCCACCCCATCTGCCAGTGTGCGCTGCGTAATACTTTAGTGGTACAGGCATCAACCCACGTTCAGCAATACCTATAAAGCGTTCAGTGCGTGTTTCTTCTAGTGTGGATTTCGTACCGATACGGGCAGCAACAAGTGCTTGCACCCGCTCATCCTCATGCTCTAACAAAGCCTTGAATTCCTCATCACTCTTTGCCATCGCGTAAGTTTCTTTGCCTGTTGTCGGGCTTATCTTCATGGGCGGTTCGACACCCACAGAGCGCAGCAATTCAGCAAATTTGGGATTGCTCATCAGGTCATCACGATTTGCTGCCGCATCAGCCAATAACTTTTCCTTGCGTTCCTGCACTTCGATTAGATGTTGTTGTAGTAATTCTTTATCGAGCCTTAACACTGGCTCGGTAAACATACGCAAGGTCAAGTCGATGAGCTTTATCTCTTGTGTGGGGAAATTTTTACCCACCATAAGCCTGTCAAAAAGTGTGTACGTCAGGTCAACATCATTGATGCAGTAGTCGCCGTACGCTGCCAAACCTTCTTCAGTGAATTCGGTGCGGCGCACACCCATCGCGTTAATGACCTCAGTGCCTTTCGCACCAATGTTATAACGTTCAGCTAAAGCCTTTAGCGAGCCACCCACTTCGACACCATGCAAAGCCCTCGCCATAGATAGCGTATCAAGCCATAGCTTAGGGCGAAGATCAAACACCCAATTAAGAATGGCACCATCAAACATAGCATTATGGGCAAGGCCAGCACTGTTTTCCCAATCGAACTGCATGAGCCAAGTCTTAATCTGTTCGTGTGTGCCACTTGCCCACTCCGTCTGGTTGTCATCTACTTTGACTGCTACACCGATAACCTCAAAGAACGCACTACGTATGTATTCTTCTGTTGTCATCTTGGTCAATGAGAACTCACGACTGTAGTAAGTCTCAAAGTCAATCGTTATTATTTTCATCTATCTCTCCTAGAAAGGTGCTTCTTCGATGTCGGTTGGTTCTTTACCGACCTTCAACCGTTTAACTGATTTTTTATTAACGTATGCGTATACAGGAAACGGCCAATCTGTCTGGGGTATCCGCAGGTAGTAGAAATCACCATCTTCCTTAACTAAGTATCCCACCTCCCCCGTATCTTTGATAAGAACTTTTGTATCAGGTTGCATTTTTAATCCTAGTTATGTTTACAGACATAGTGTTTAGCATAGTCGCTGCTTGCATACGATCACGGGCAGACGCTTTATCGTCACGCATGATGGACATAAGTGTTTTAAAGATTTCTAGTTGTAGTTCGTTATTAAATTCATTAGCCATCTTTTGTTTTGTATCAGGGTGCATTGCTCACTCCTTAATAAACATTAGTAAACCACGACAGTCTTGCATCACAAGCCTTGCCAAGTGCTTAGCGTCTTTGTGAATATCGTTGTCTTCTCTCACGTTGCTACACCCTTCGATGATTTTTTCAACGGTTTGGGTAACAAGTACGCGCTGATCTTTCAAAAGGCTGAGTTCCCTTCTAAGTGCGGCGTAATCTCTCTTCTTATCTTTTTGATTCATGGGTTTTTCCTCCTGCTTCTTTCCAACCTTCATAAAAACCTTCACGCCAAGCCTTCTCCCAAGCGATACACCACAGGTCATATGATCCATCGATTGGGAACGGGAACTCTTCTTTGTGTTTCATCATCGCTTTAACATCTTTGCGTTTGATGAATGCCGCCCATGCTTTGTCTCGTTCAGGGTTGTTAATAGGTATGTCATCGAACAGTCCTTTCTTACTCATTTCTCACCCCTTGCTCGGATTGCTTGCGCGGCCACCTTTGTAATGTCTGACGCATATTCAGGATGTACAGCAAGCACATCACACACCTTCGCACACGCCTCACGTTCGTTTCTTATGCGCTCTTCAATTTGCCACTCAAGCTCTTTCAGCAAGTCCCCCACGGTGTCGCCGTGCCCTGTTGCGTAGCCTTGTCGCATCATCCATGCGGCCAGCTTCTCGCGTTCGGCAGCAGCAACAAGGGCAGCGAAGTATTCGTACCTTTTCGCTTTAATCTCAGCAACATCTGCGTGTTGCCAATCAACTTTGAACCCAGCCTCCCGCGCCAGCTTGATGATGTCTTCTCTATCCATGATTCTTCTCCCGAAGCATGGCTTCGATAGCTTCCGCAAAATCTAATACGTTCTGATGTTCGTAACAAATATGAAACTCCACAGCACTGCCACTCGCTCTGTTGCATTTCCAGATTTCGTCTGCTGTCAGCCCAACCCATTCTTTCTTTGGTGGTGCGGTGTAGAGGGGGTTGCATTTAAATCCCATTTCATCCATATACCGTTTACTACGAGACACATCGCCGCCCTCTGATATCCACGCCACAGGCTCTTGCTCTGTCTCTAGTGCTTGGCGTAGTGCGGCGATGGATTGCTTCCTACTAACGATCCCAGCATGGCTTATTGGATCGCTCTCCAACGCCTCCAGCGCCAACTTCATAGCTTCTTTATTTACCTCAGCTTGACAGCAATGCCCACAACGTGGGCACTCAAATTGCGGCTCGCTCCACGCTTCTTTCTGCGCGGCATCCCATGTCTTCTCGATGTACTCCATCCATTCTTTCTTTGTCATCGCACTCATGCTCGATCCCCCGCATGTTGTTTCCATTCTTCCTTCCCCTTCATACGCTGCTCGTACACTTCCATCAGCAGTTCTGCTGCTTCTTTAATCTTGAACTTTTCGTTAGTGCAGTAATCAGGCAAGCCCTCGGCGTAACCCTCAAGCCATGCGGCAAGCATGGCGAACTTATAATCAGGACTCATTCCTTGCTCCTGTTTAGTTGTTCAATCATTTGGCCTAACTGCGTTGGGCCTACTTGATCCCGCAAGTATCTAATCGATTTTGAGTAGTCTAAACCTACGGCAACATACGACGTGTTTTTAGCTATCAATCTAAGTAATCTCAGTATTACCCAATGATCTGCGGTCGGTTCTTTTTCAACTTTTAAAACATTCATTCCTTCCCCCCATTCAATATCCGTGCAATCTCACGGTCGATATACCAACGTGCTTTACGCAAGTCCTCAACTTGCTCACCTTTCAGGCCAGCTCGCCACAAATATTTTATAGCGTTGCCTACACAGAAATTCATGTGCTCGGTGATCTCGATACACTCGACACCGCTAGGGTGTTCGGTGTAATGCTTAGGATGGTTTACGGGATCGTTCATGGTTTCTTATCTCCATAATTGTTTCGTTAACAAGTGTTTGTGCTTCACGCACAATACTGTGTCGTCCTTTGAGCACACCTAATATGTAGCCAACCAAGAACCCAAACCCCCATATCAAAGTATCTTCCATGTTCTTACGCCTTCAACCAATTCTGCCAACCCTTCAACCACTGTCGGGGCCATAGCATCTCTGTGTCCACCACCGCCCCGCGAGCAAATAGCTCAGACGCAGATACACGCATCGTTTTATCTTCTTCGTATATCTCTCGCTTGGCTACCTCGTTATAAGTTTTAACGAACGCCCCCGGTTGCACCCATACAGGGTCGCTGTAGTGTGGGTAGTACACCATACCGTTCAAACGAAAGATGGGTTGTACATCGGTTGTTGCTTTAGGTTCTTGTTTAATCGTTGCCATGTTGTTTCTCCCTAGCTATTAACATTGCGTCTGCAATAATGTAAGCAAGATTTGCAAATGCTTCTTCTGGTTTGTACTGCGGCATCTGCCCCCACTTCCCTGCCAAAATCCCTGTGATGGCAGCTTTCGCAAACTCATCACGTAGTTCTTCTTTAGTCATGGTTCACCTCAAATTTTTTAAGACGCCACACTGGAGAAACCCGTGCGTGACTGCGAGCTGTTTTGCTGTTGACGTACCCACCTGTTTTTACAATCACATCCTGCCTACTTAGTGCTAAACATAGCGCACCCCACGCATTGTGGTGGGGCGGTGCACCTACCCCTTGTTCTTCAGCAAAAGTTCTTGCTGTTTCAAACAAACAACCAACCGGCCCTGCTTGTTCAAAACGCCTGATAACACAGTCAAAAGCCTTAGCCCTCCACTGCGCCCCTGCGTTATCTAGAACTAACTCAGTGCCTCCATCTCTAAGTTCTGTAGCGGTGTTCATTCGGCACCTCCACTAAGTCTTAACTCAATACGCGCACGGTCCAGTGCGGCAATACGCTTGCGCTCTGCTACCACCTTGGGGTCTTTCCAAGGGTAGGGTTGTTTAAGCAGTCGCCACTGACGCTTGAATGTTTCGAGCACGTTGGTGCTCTCGGATGTTGTTTTGATGTTCACGCCATTACTCCTTCTTTCAATGATTGGTTAATTTCTTCCTGTGTACGAAACCTGCCTGTTGGGTTACTAAAGCGCAGACTTTGAATGTGCGCCCATGCGGGAAACCAAGTCTTCAACATATCGCGTAAGTGCTCCCGCCTTGCTGCACTATCGCGCTCGATCTTTTTTCGTAGGTCTAGCTCCTTCTTTTCTTCTTTACTTAGCTTCGGAGCGTTTGGGTCTTTTGGTTCTTTTTCTTTAGGTGCAGGGGCGACTGCAACTTTGATATGAAGGTCTTTCTCAATGTAGTTAAAAAACGATTTGGCTAAGAGCTTCATGTTGTGCTCGTAGTGGTTTTCGTCGTATACATCCTTAAGCGGACTTGGCTCTGGCTTTACTTCCACAACAGGCTTCGGTTCTTCAACAGGCTTCGCCTTCACGACAGGCTTTGTATTGGGAAGTAAGTAGTAATGGCGGGTGATACCGTCATCATCCGTTTGCGAAATGAACTCCAACTTTCCCTTCTTGACCAACGAGCTAAAAATTTTACTTGCGGCCTTAGAGTCTTTCTTCATATGTGCACCGTACTGCCTTGAGCTAACAGGTGCGTTCTGACTTTTGACAAAAGCCCAAGCCTTCTGTTCATCTTTAGTTAAGGTTGCCATACCGTTTCTCCGTATATGCTTTCCAATAATTAACTTCACTTACCCCAACACGCATGGCAAACCAAATCGCCACACGCTGTAAAAACGTTGGTACAAACACATGCTCATGCTCTGGCACAGCCTCACTAAATATTGGGGCGTGTGACTCCGGCTGCTTGGCTTCTTCCTTGGGAACTACTATCGGGGCATCCAATAGAGCACGGCG
>Ga0222713_10000574_pt1 | contig 41494 bp, 35 predicted proteins | sample C33_649DmetaG_FD_165061 | JGI IMG/M metagenome (GOLD analysis project Ga0222713, IMG submission 165061) | Estuarine water microbial communities from San Francisco Bay, California, United States - C33_649D | ecosystem: Environmental > Aquatic > Marine > Unclassified | place: USA: California... | reverse complement strand
ATCTGAACAACGCCATTCGCATGCTCGAAGATGGCACTGCATCCATGCAAGACATTGATACTGCGATGAAGGGTGGCTGCAACTTCCCGATGGGGCCATTCGCCTTGCTAGATCTTGTTGGTCTTGACACGTCGCTCTCCATCCTCGAAACACTGCACACGTCATTCAGTGACGAAAATTTCGTGGCCCGACCAATGTTGCGAGACCTCGTGGCACAAGGTCGCCTCGGTCGCAAAACCAAAGCTGGTTTTTACGTCTACTAGGTCTGGTCCTCACGATTCCCGATGGGGAGATCTTGCACTTCTGCGAGCCACTTCGGGGTGGGACCGCACGCCGCGACCAGTCGGTGAGTGCGACTTTGCATGGCCCGAAGTGTCACAGTGGCCCGAACAAGACGATCTGATTGGGCGAGGTGCGAATCTGGCGCCGGCCACGATTATCGATGGATACCGACACGGTTTGTTTGCTATGGAACGTTCGATTGACCATCCAGCTTTGTTCTGGTGGTCGCCAGCAGAACGCTGCGTGATTCCGCTTGATGGGCTGCGGGTTACGCGTTCAATGCGCAGCAGTGCACGGCGTTATCACATTCGTATCAATACCTGCTTCGAGCGTGTGATGCTTGGCTGTGCCGCGCGCGAGGATGAAAACAGCGTGTGGATTACCCCGCGATTCATCGACCAGTACACCGAACTGCACGAGATGGGTTGGGCCCACAGTGTGGAAACGTTCAACGATGACGGCGTGCTCGTGGGCGGCCTCTACGGAGTACGCATCAACAAATTCTTCGCTGGCGAGTCGATGTTTCACCTCTCGCGCGATGCATCAAAAGTTGCACTCATGGCACTGGTTGACATCATGCGTTCGGCGCGCATGACCCTGCTCGATGCGCAGTGGCCAACCCCCCACCTAGAAAGCCTCGGGGGAAAGGTGGTTCCGCGTGGGGACTACCTCACCCGACTAGCGACAGCCATCACGGCTTAGCCTTGGTCTCGTGACCGAGACGAGTTCACGTCGCCATCGCGACGAACCTTGGCTCATGCGCACGTACTCCGGCCACTCGTCAGCCGAGGCATCCAACGACTTGTACCGCACCAATTTGGCCAAAGGTCAGACGGGGCTTTCCATCGCATTCGACCTGCCTACGCAAACTGGCTACGACCCCGATCATGTACTGGCGCGCGGCGAAGTAGGCAAAGTTGGCGTGCCGGTTGTGCACCTAGAACACATGCGGGCTCTGATGCGCGATATCCCACCTGGGTCGATGAACACATCGATGACCATCAACTCCACCGCAGCCTGGCTACTGGCTTTGTATGTGGCCAACGCAGCCGAGAATGGCGTTGACAGCAGTGAATTGCGGGGCACCACCCAAAACGACGTGCTCAAAGAGTATTTGTCACGCGGAACGTTTATCTTTCCACCACTGGCCTCGCGGCGAATCATCGTTGACATGATCGCTTGGGCAAACGTGCATGCGCCGAAGTGGAACCCGATGAATGTGTGTTCGTACCACCTGCAAGAAGTCGGTGCAACACCAGTGCAGGAAGTGGCATTCGCCTTGGCCAATGCTGTCGATGTATTGGATGCCGTGCTCGCCAGCGGTCAGGTTGCCGAAGATGCGTTTCCATCGGTGTTTTCTTCGATGTCGTTTTTTGTCAACGCCGGTATTCGCTTCGTCGAAGAGACGTGCAAGTTACGGGCGATGAGCCAACTGTGGGCCCAGATCGGACGCGACCGATATGGCATCACCGACGAAAAATCTCTGCGCTTTCGGTACGGAGTACAAGTCAACTCACTAGGCCTCACCGAAGCCCAGCCCGAGAACAACGTGCAGCGCATCATGCTGGAGATGCTCGGTGTGACGTTGTCCAAGCAGGCTCGAGCCCGCAGTGTGCAACTTCCGGCATGGAATGAAGCACTCGGTTTGCCCCGCCCGTGGGATCAACAGTGGTCGCTGCGAATGCAACAGGTCTTGGCATTTGAAACTGACTTGCTTGAGTATGAAGATATTTTTGATGGCTCACACGTCATTGAACGCCTCACGGGCGAAATTCGAGACGCAGCACAAGCCGAATTGAACGACATACTGTCGCTGGGTGGCGCATACGCCGCTGTTGATGAGCTGAAGAGTCGTCTTGTTGCATCGATGGCGCAGCGCACCCGACGCATCGAAAGTGGTGAACAAACGGTGATTGGTGTCAACTCGTTCACTGAAACTGCCACGTCACCCCTAGGTGGCAACGACAACATCATGCGGGTTGACCCCAAAGTAGAAGCAGCGCATATTGACGATGTGCAGCACTGGCGTGCGTCGCGTGACTCACGGGCAGTTGCTGCTGCGTTGGATGATTTGCGGGCGGCTGCTGCAAGTGAGCGCAACATCATGGATGCTTCGATCGCTTTGGCTCGGGCTGGCGGTACGACAGGTGAATGGGCGTCAACCCTGCGTGAAGTGTTTGGTGAATATCGCGCTCCGACCGGTGTCGGAGGTGTCGCTGTGCCACGCGGTGACCAACTTGCAGCGGTCGCGCAACGCTCGAGCACACTGCCTGGTGGGCCACCCCGATTGTTGGTCGCCAAGCCGGGCCTCGACGGTCACTCGAGCGGTGCCGAACAAATTGCCATCGCAGCGCGCGATGCAGGGATGGAAGTGGTGTACGGCGGTATCCGCCTGACACCCAAGCAAATTGCCGAGTCAGCACGCGACGAAGACCCCGATGTGGTGGGTTTGTCGATTCTTTCTGGCTCGCACCAGGCCCTGGTGCCTGACGTGATTCGTGAATTGAGTGCAATTGGTGTTGACGTGCCCGTGGTGGTTGGCGGCATCATCCCCGACCAAGATCGTGTGTTGCTCATGGCGGCAGGTGTTGCTGCGGTATACACGCCAAAGGACTACGCCATCGCCCAGATCATGTCGGACATTGTCGACATTGTCGAGCGGCATCGCGCTGCACAGAACTAACACCGCACTAACCCAGCACTAGTTCAGAACTAGCGCACCGCTCAGGCGTTGTTCGTGTACTACGGCAGCATCGTCGTTGACGGTGCAACTGCAACGAATCCTGTTGCTGGTGGCATGGTCAATTCGGCGCCTGCTTCAACGCGGTCAGGATTCGTGATGCCATTCAGTGTCATGAGCGCTTGCATATCGACCTGAAAGTTTTCAGCGATTGCAAACAGTGTGTCGCCGCGCTGCACCACATAGGTGATTGGCGGTTGATACACCGTGGTGGTGGTACTGGTGGTGGTAACCACGGTGGTGGGTGTGGTTTCTATTCCCGAGTCATTGCGTTGTGCGAAAAATAGGGCGAGTGCCCCACTTACGACAGTTACTGCCAGTAGCCCCCACTGGAGTCGGCCACGAAGAAACATCGCTCTCATGCTAGGAGTGCTAGCCGCACTCGGTTGTAACGCGCCACAATGATGCAGGGGACGTTCACCACTACACCGATCATGATGGTGAACAGCATCCACCAGCCTCGACTCCACAACATGGTGACGGGAACCATGAGCAACAACGTGAGGTGCACTCGTTCGGCGCGCAACGACTCGGCACCAAATCGTGTCCTTCCGCCGTCGGCCATCGTCGGCAAGTGCCGTTTACTGACACCGCCAAACCATGTTCCGGCTTCGGGCAGACGGTCCTTCCATCTACGGATCAAAAGAAGTCGTTCATATCGTTCTTTGGTTTCCCATGGGCGCAACCGAGTGATGACTCCCGTTACCAGAAACGTCTTCCAGTCACGTCGGGAAAACAACCAACCCACTACAACTCCAGCAACACCCCATGTGGCAAGTAAGACAACGAGCGTGCTCATTGCAGCGCTAGCAAAGTGTCGCAACTAGCGACGCGCATCCATGAACATGCCGCGCAACGCCTGATAATTCTCGATGCAGTGACCCGCACCAAGCACGACCGCTTCTAGTGGTTGAGGTGACAACTGCACGGGTACCTTGGTTTCGTACTGCAGTCGTTCGGGTAAGCCACGCAGCAAGGCACCGCCACCGACCAAATAAATGCCCCTGGTCAATAAATCCTGCGCCAACTCGGGTGGTGTCTCACCGAGACACTCTTTCACCGAGTCAATCATGCGTGTAACGACTTCGTCGAGAGCCTCGCGAATTTCAACTGCTGTCAACACCACGGTCTTCGGCAAGCCCGTGACCAAGTCACGGCCCTTCACTTCGGCATCACGATCTGTTGGCAGCGGCTGGGCACTACCGATTTGTTTCTTGATTTCTTCTGCGGTGCGTTCGCCAATGGCCAAACCGTGTTCCTTACGCACCCAACCCTGAATCGCTTCGTCCATGGTGAAACCGCCAACTCGCTCGGCTCGCAGAGTAACGATGCCACCGAGGCTGATTACTGCTGTTTCAGTGGTTCCACCACCGATATCCACTACCATGTTGCCGACTGCCTCCTCGATGGGCAGGTCAGCACCGATTGCTGCAGCCATAGGTTGTTCCAACAATTGCGCGTCAGCAGCACCAGCGCGACGTGTGGCTTCAGTGACGGCGCGGCGCTCCACTTCGGTGATTGCCGATGGCACACAAATCAATACCTTCGGGCGAGCAAATCGTGAAACGCCAGCCCGCTTCAACAGCAGTCGAATCATTTGCTCGGTGGTCTCAAAGTCGGTGATTGCCCCTCCTCGCAATGGGCGAACCGCCACGATGAAACTCGGGGTTCGTCCGATCATGTCCCAGGCCTCGTGCCCAGTGGCTAACACCTCGTTGGTGCGACGGTTCTTCGCAATCACGGTCGGCTCATTCATGATGATGCCTTCGCCTTGTTTGTAGACGAGCGTGTTGGCGGTACCGAGGTCAATTGCTAAGTCACGTGCCACGCTCAGCCACCCTGCCGTTGTTCACGAGCGATCTTGATTTGCTCTCGCAAGTGTTCGCGCGAGTCATCCGAAAGTGCAGCAATGTGCCGGCGAAAAGCAGCAGCACCATCAACAGGTTTTGCCCGCCTGCCATCGGTCGCGACGAGATACGCAAGTGTCGCTGCCGACGCCACCGAGATTGCGGCAAACACCAGACTTGTTACTGACGTCGCGGCGATCACGATTCAACCGTGCTCTGATTGGCAACGGCTGAGGCTGGCACCAAGGGCATCGCGCGAGTACCCCACTCACTGGCTGGGTTACCGGCTGGGTTACTGGCTGTGTCATTGCTCGTGCCATTCGATGACGACCACTGTTCTTTTTTCCAAATCGGCACGCTGTGTTTTACAGCGTCAATGCAGTAGCGCGCCGCAGCAAAAGCTTCAGGGCGATGTGGTGCCGACACCACGACCACTACTGCCGATTCAGTGAGTTCTAACTCACCGACCCGGTGCACCAACGCCACGCGACCGATTGTCGGAAAGCGACGACGAGCTTCATCCACGACATCTTGCATTTTGTGAATTGCGACATCACGGTACGCCTCATAGGTGAGCGACGTCACCCCATTGCGGCCGTCGGCATGGTCGCGCACGGTTCCAGAAAAGAGAACAACTGCACCACATTCCGGAGCCACTGCCCATTCATACAAAGCACCAACCGCAAGTGGTGTGTCACTCACTTCTACACGATCTTGCGTCATCGTTGTTCAGCGTAGTTCGCATCGTCATAGGCTCTACCGCGTGGCCGAAGACGAAGCGCCGAACCCGTTCAACAATCCATTGTTCGCCCAGTTCCAGCGCGCAATGTCGGCGCAGGGCCCACTGCAGTGGGATGTTGCTCGGCAAACCGCACTCATGGCGGCAACCGAGGGCGTTACTGAACACAATGTAGACCCGCAGCGCAGAATCGCCGTGGAGAGCCTGGCGAACGTGGCCCGAATGCACGTTGCCGAGTTGACAGGTTTGGCCACCCCAGCAGCGGTACCCCTCGATGTGGTTGGGCGCGCCACGTGGGCCAATCTCACCCTGCAGGCCTGGAAGCCATACTTTGATGCACTAGCTCAGGCCATCGGTGGCACTGCAACCAGCACTGCAACCAGCACTGCAACTAGCACGGCAGACAACACTGCCGCGTCTGAAGCCGACGAGAGCGACCCGATGATGGCGATGCTGGCCAACGTGAGCAAACTCATCGCACCATCAATGTTGGGGATGTCGGTTGGCACGCTCGTCGGCCGGCTGGCCACGAATACTTTTGGTCAATTCGATCTACCGCTGCCCCGCGACCCAAACGATCGTGTTGTCATCGTGATCAGCAACGTCGACAACTTTGCCGACGAATGGTCGATTCCGCGCGACGACATGACTATGTGGGCGCTCACCCACGAACTCATCAGTCATGGCGTTTTTGGTGTCGCCCATGTTCGCCATACTGTGCAGCAACTGGTGAGCCAATTCGCTGGTGGCTTTCGCCCCAACCCAGGTGCCTTGTCCGAAAGCATCAGCTCACTTGACATTTCTTCGGGCGATCCGATGAAACTGCTCAACTCTCTGCTCTCTGATCCAACGGTGTTACTAGGTGCCCAGCGATCTGCAGCCCAAGAGCGCGTCGCCCCAATTCTTGATGCGGCAATCGCCGGCGTCGTCGGGTACATCGACCACTACGTCGATCGCGTCACTGCTCGAATCTTGGGCCAAGCTTCACCGATTGGTGAGGCCGTGCGTCGCCGTCGTGTTGCTCAATCTGGTGATCGGGTTTTCGTCGAACGCCTACTGGGCGTCGATCTGACCAGCGAACAGGTGGAGCGTGCCCAACAATTCATTGCTGGGGTGCTCGAGCGAGCAGGCGACGACGGCGTCGGCCTGTTGCTTGCCAAGCACGGCAACTTGCCGACTCCATCAGAAATCGTGGCACCTGGCCTGTGGCTGGCGCGCCTGGAAACCAGTAACTAGTTGGACTTTTCGAACTTGTAACCCAACCCACGAATGGTCAGAATCGATGTGGGACTGCTTGGTGCGACTTCAACTTTGGAACGCAGCCGTTTGATGTGCACGTCAAGTGTCTTGGTGTCGCCGTAGTAATCGCTGCCCCACACGCGATCAATAAGCGTGTCACGCGTCATCACGCGACCAGCATTCGCCATGAGCACATAGAGCAGCTCGAACTCTTTCAACGGCAGCTTCGTCAACTGTCCGCGGACAGTCACCAAATGTTGCTCAGTATTGATCGTTACGTCCCCGACGCTTACTGAGGTACTCGAATCAAACTCTTCGCTGCCCGAGCCAGAGCTTCGACGCAACGCAGCGCGCACGCGAGCCACAAGTTCGCGAATGCGATAAGGCTTCACGATGTAGTCATCGGCCCCCACCTCGAGACCAACAACGGTGTCAATCTCGGTTCCTTTTGCCGACACCATGATGATTGGCACTTGGCTCTTCTTGCGAATCTCGCGGCATACATCGGTTCCCGAAACTTTGGGCAGCATCACATCGAGTAACACAATGTCAGGATTGAACTTGTCGAAGTTCGACAAGGCCTCGGCACCATCCCGGGCGACTTCGACAGCAAAGCCCTCTCGTTGTAGCCCCACTACGAGTGCATCTATGAAGGCTTCTTCGTCTTCAACAACCATGACTGTTTGTTTCGAGCTTGTGCTCATTGGGCAAGACTCCTTGTGTTGGAAACCTCTGAAATGTCTGCTTGCTGTTCTGTCGCGTCAACGACACCAAAATCAGACGGCAAAACCATCGTGAAGGTGGACCCGCGACCTTCTTCTGATACCACTGACACGGTTCCACCATGGTTTGACACCACGTGGCGCACTATTGAAAGACCCAAGCCCGAGCCACCGGTGCTGCGCGATCGGGCGCGATCTACGCGATAAAAACGTTCAAAGATTCGTTGATGGTCCTTGGCACCGATGCCGATTCCTTGATCAATGACGGCAATACTCACCAACTCTGACGTTGCCTGCACTTCAACCAAAACGGTTTTGCCATCCCCGCTGTACTTCACGGCGTTGGAAACAAGATTCTCTAGCGCCGACACCAGCTGCATGCGGTCACCAAGCACCCGGGTTCCTGCCACGTTCTTTGCCTCGACCACAACACCGGCCCGCATTGCCTCGTGATGCATTCGCGCAACCACTTCGTTCACCACGTCGGCAACCAACACTGGCTCCCAATCGTCGGCACCACCAAACTCGATTCGTGACAGGTCAAGCAGGTCATCCACGATGCGCGACAGCCGATATGACTCGTCGACGATTCGTGATGACAAGCGCTCGATTACCTGAGGGTCTGTCTCGCCAATCATGGTGTCGGCTAATGCCGCAATACCGCCGATTGGGGTCTTTAGTTCGTGGCTCAAATTGGCGACGAAGTCGGTGCGCACCGTGTCGACTCGCGCTTGTTCTGTTACATCCTCGACTGTTGCAACAATTCGACCGTCAGATAAATGTTTTGTGCGAAGATCGAACGATCGCGAGGCAGAGCCTGATGTCTCGAATCGACGATGCTGCGCCTCTGCATTCATCGTTGTTTTAATGAGTGCAACAACAGCTTCCTCAACCAGCACATCGACGTGCCGCACACCACTGATTGCCTTCGCGGCTGCATTTTTATACAAAATGGTGGCGTCCGCTTCGGCAATTACGACTCCGCTTGGCAGCGCATCAAAAGCCAAAGACAACAATTCGTTTGACCGCAACATCACGATGGGTGCTTCCCCGTCAGCCGACAGCGCTGCATGCAATCGACGCCGAGCAACCGATAGCCCGAGTGCGCAACCAACGAGAAAGGTGACGATCGCGAGGGTATAGCTCATCGCGTTGCCCAGGGTTATCCCTGTGTCATGGGGAACTCGCCGGTGGCGTCACGCTGACGCTGGCGTTCAATGGCACGCAGTTCGGGTTTCCAACCAGTCAAAGCAAACTGCACTCGTTCGCCAACGTTCACTGCATGATCGCCGATACGTTCATAAAAGCGCGCGACAATCGCCAACTGTACGGCAAGTTGCAGATCCATTCGCTCACGGGCATGGGTTTCGAAAATTGCCTGAATGAACTGGCGATGCAATGCGTCGAGGAACGAATCCATGTCCTCAATTGCTGCTGCCGTGGCGGCATCGTTTTCGGCAAACGAATTGATGGCTGATTGGTACAACTGCTCGGCCTGCTCGCTCATCTTGGAGATGAGCCCACGCAAGACTGGGTCGATTTCTTTGCCATAAATACGGCGTGCTGCCTTGCAGATATTGACTGCCAAGTCTGCCGAGCGCTCAAGATCGCTCGTAATTTTCAGAATCGACACCAACTGGCGAAGCTCGCCAGCCACTGGGGCTTGCAACGCCAGAATTTCAAAAGTGCGACCCTCAATCTCGTGGGCGCGTGCATCAATTTCGTCGTCAGACTGAACCAAATAGTCAGCCCCTTCGAGGTCACCGCCGAGCAGCACGTTCGTTGCCCGCGGCACCACCTCGATGACCGAGGCTCCCAGACGCACGACCATGGCGCGCAACTCCTCTAAGTCAGAGTGATATGACTTTCGTGTCTCTTCCATGGGCTCTACGGTAGGCACGCTACGCCCCCGCGACGGTTCTGTTCAGGCGGATTGGTAAACGGGTATTTACCAACGGCTGAATACTGCGTAAACAGGCTTATCTTGACTGAGTTGCCACAACCCATTCAAAAAGTTGACGCTGGGCATCGTTTGGTGTGTGGTGCTCGCCAACCTGGGTCCATGAGTTGTCGGCACTCAGTCGATAGTGCACATTGGCATCGTCCAGCAAAAAGCCGAGTGCCGTATCCAGCCAGGCCCGGTGCTTGGGGTGCGTGAGACGCACCAATGTTTCGACGCGGCCCGCCAGATTTCGAATCATGAGGTCGGCCGAACCGATGAGGTGCAACGGCTCGCTGCCTTCGTAACCGTGAGCAAACCGATAAATGCGTGAATGCTCGAGGTAGCGCCCCAACACGGAACGCACGGTGATGTTTTCAGACATGCCAGGCACACCCGCCCGAACGCAACAAATTCCCCGCACCACGAGGTCAATCTTTACTCCCGCCGAACTGGCGGCATAAAGCGCTTCAATGACCTGCGGGTCTTGCACTGCATTGAGTTTCAACGCAATGCGACCTTCGGCGCCAAACGTTGCTTCGTTTTCAATGAGCCGAATGATCTCGGTCTTGAGCTGGTGAGGCGCAACGAGCAGATGCTCGTACTTTGGCTCGCGACCATAACCCGTGAGGTAGTTGAAGAGTTGTGTCGCATCGCGACCGACGGCTTCTTCACAGGTGAAAAAGCCGATGTCTTCGTAGGAACGGGCAGTGACTGAGTTGTAGTTTCCGGTCGCCAAGTGCACATACCTACGAATCGTCCCAGCTTCTTCGCGCACCACCAGAATGCATTTGGCATGGGTCTTTAAACCCACGAGCCCATAGTTCACATGAACGCCCGCCAATTCAAGCTCGCGTGCCCAGCTCACGTTGCGGGCTTCATCAAAGCGTGCCTTCAATTCCATCACCACAGCAACCTGCTTGCCTGCCTCAGCGGCGCGAATCAAATGTCGCGCAATTTGGCTGTCGCCCGAAGTGCGATACAGCGTCATTTTGATAGACAACACTTTCGGGTCGCGTGCTGCTTGTTCGACAAACGTCTCGGTCGAGGATGCAAACGATTCATAAGGGTGATGCACCAACAATTGACGAGATCGAATCACGTCAAACATGGACTTCCCTGCATCCTGTGCTGCGGCTAGACGACCTGCCGTTACTGGTGTCCAGGGTTTGAAGCGAAGCTTGGGTTGATCCAAATTTGCCAACTGCATCAGGGCAGAAAACTCGATGAAGTGATCGTGACGAATCACATCAATGGGCTCTAATTCGAGCTCAGTGCACATCATGTTGAGATCGGCCTTGCTGATGTTGGATTGCACCTCAAGCCGTACCGCGCGACCAAAACGACGGCGGCGAAGCTCCATCTCCACTGCGGCAAGAAGATCTTCGGCATCCTCGTCGTCTAGCGACAAGTCGGCATTACGGGTTACCCGAAACCGTGAGGTACTCACGATTTCCATACCAGGGAACAGGCGATCGAGGTGCGCTTCGATGAGGTCTTCCAGCAAGATGAAATCGTCGGAGTCGGGCACGGGAATGCAACGTGGGAAATTACGCGGCACTTTGACTCGCGCAAATCGTTGATCGCCAGTCTCTGTATCACGGACAGTGACAGCCAAGTTCAATGCCAAGTTGGAAATATACGGAAATGGATGTGACGGATCGACTGCCAAAGGCGTCAGAATCGGAAAAATACGACTTTCGTAGTCGGCCGTCAACGCCTCGCGAGCCTTCTTACCAAGTTTGCTCCAGCGCACAATGCGCACACCATTGGCCGCCAACGCAGGCAGCAAATCGGTAGTCAACAGCCGTTCCTGTTGTGTTGCAAATCTTTGCACACGTCCAGCAATCTCGCGTAGCTGTTGCAGTGGAGTCCTGCCGTCAATACTCGGCTCAGAAACCTCAGCAGCAATCTGGTCATGCAGCGCCGCTACCCGTACCTGATAAAACTCGTCCAAGTTCGACGAACTAATGGCCAAGAATTTCACCCGTTCGAGCAGAGGCAACTGGGCGCCCGTCGCCAGCGACAACACTCGATCGTTGAAGTCGAGCCAACTCAACTCTCGATTGATAAACCGTGCGTCAATGAATGCACCGTAACCCGCGACATCGCCTGCAGGCGCTCGGCCCTGATGATTTCGCTGTTTGGTCATTGACGATTTACTCGATGTTCACCGCGCCGCCGCAGCACACGGGCAACTACATCAATTAGTTATTGACTTCTTCGGGGAACCACTCGACGCTCACGCCTTCGTTCTCAGCGTCTTTGTTTACGCGCTCACGATTGCGGCGAAACTGGCTGTCTTTCATCGGCACGTACAACAGGCGCATGTAGGCACGACGGGCGAACTCGTCAATCAGGTCGGGGTCGCCGTAGTCACCGACGATTTCCCAATGTGGATAGATCGGACCGGTGTAGGTGATGCGGATATGGGCTCGTGGTGGTTCTTTGGTTACGTCAGACATCGGGGCTCCTCAGGGCAACAGACGCTATCGTCGGAACGAATGAGCGACCTCGTGGCGGCGTTGGATATCGGCACCAACAGCTTCCACCTCGTAGTCGCCAAGCCCGTGCCTGGTGGCTTTGAAGTCGTAACACGCGAAAAAGATGTGGTGCGCATTGGCCACGGTGGCGGTGACATGAAGGAACTTTCTGACGATGCCATTGATCGCGGGGTGAAGAGCCTGACCCGCATGGCAAAGATTGCAAAATCACACGATGCCAAACTTCGTGCCGTTGCCACGAGTGCCGTACGTGAGGCCAAAAATCGTTCTGAATTCATTAAGCGGGTACGTAAGGAAACTGGAATCGACATCGAAGTGGTCTCGGGTGTCGAAGAGGCACGACTCATTCACCTCGGGGTGCTGAATGCAATCGGGATCCATGATCGCCCGATGTTCGTCTGCGATATCGGTGGTGGTTCCACCGAAGTCGTGGTCGGAATCGACGATGAGGTGATGTTCGCACGAAGTTTCAAGTTGGGTGCGGTCCGGCTCACCGATCGATTCTTCTCGAGCACCACACTGCACCCAAGTGCCATTCCGAGTTGTAGATCCTTCATTCGTTCGTCATTCTCGGTGGTGGCTCCCGAAGTGCTCGAGCTCGGTTTTGAAATCGTCGCGACATCCTCGGGCACTGCTGAGACAATTGCTCGGCTCATTTTGAGCAACCGAGGTATTGCTGAGCCAAAAACGTTGAATCGATTCGAGTTCACGAGTGATGAGATTCATTCGGTGGTCACGCAGTTGCAGGCGGAACCAACCATCGAGGACCGGGCACGACGATTCGGTCTCGAGCCCAATCGGGCCGACATCATTCTGGCTGGGGCACTCATCATGGAGGGGTTGGTTGATGTTTTTGAATTGAAGTCACTGATGTTTTCTGACTATGCCTTGCGCGAAGGCTTGCTGCTTGACACACTCCGCCGTGAAGGCCTCATCGAAGTCGATAAAGACCACGATGCAGCACGGCGCAGTGTGCAACAACTTGCCGATCGCTGTGACGATCGCCCCGAACATTCACAACACGTGGCCGAGCTTGCTGTCGGGTTGTTTGACGATCTCGAAAAAGCATTAAAGTTTCAACCCGACTGGCGGCGATACCTGGAGTTTGCTGCCATCTTGGCCAATGTTGGTGTAGTAGTAGCACATGCCAAACACCACCTGCATGCGTACTATCTCATTCGTAACTCCGAACTTATGGGGCTCACGGATCGTGAAGTGGAAATTATCGCGCAGGTGGCCCGCTACCACCGCAAGGGTGCACCTAAGGCCGAACATGCCGAATTCGCAGCTCTTTCCACTGCTGACCAACGCATCGTGCGCAGCCTTGCAGGGCTGCTGCGCGTAGCAATTGGGCTAGATCGCACCTACGACGCGCGCGTGAAGTCGGTTTCAACGAAACTCACTGCCGACGAACTGATTATTGCCATCAAGCCACGGGGCAAGAAGGCCGACGTATCACTCAATATTTATGCCGCGAACGAACGCAAGGGCCTGCTGTCTGAGGTCTTGCAACGCAAAGTGAAATTCACTGACGCAACGAGCGTCTAACAGGGCTTAAGCCTGCGGAGCGGCGTTGCCTTCCGGCTTGTCGTCCTTGCTGACGGCAGCGTTGCCTTCCGACAAACCCTTTTTCAGTTCGCCCTGAGCGCGCCCGAGGTTACGAGCGATTTTGGGCAAACGAGAGCCGCCGAACAAGACCACTGCAAGAGCGATAATGATCCAAATTTCTGGTCCACCGGGCATGTGGGCACCCTACCAGCCGTGCTATCGCACAGCCAAGGCTTGTTTAGGCAGTGGCCGTGCTGCGGTTGGCCTGTGCGCGCTGACGACGCAAGCGACGGCGCTCGCGCTCAGACAGCCCACCCCAGATACCGAACTTTTCGCCGTTGGCAAGCGCGTAATCCAGACATTGTTGACGCACTTCGCAACCTCGACACACTTCTTTGGCCTCACGGGTGGATGCACCACGCTCAGGAAAAAACAGGTCGGGGTCAACTCCTAAGCAGTTTGCTTGGTCTTGCCATGCGCGGTCGTCACCTTCCGACGCTTCAATTCGTTGACTCACGGACCCCTTCTTCCTAGCCATGCCTAAATAACAACGTTGTCATTATGGCAGATAAGGGGGTGTCTGCGCAAGTCGGAGCCCTCTTCGGTTGACTTGTTCGGTCAACTTGCCCGACGACGACCACTTGATCGCAAGAGTCGCTTGTGTTCTAAAAAGTCGACGAGCACATATTCGCCCAACGTTTCTGGTGTGGTGAAAAATGCCCGACCATTGTTGATCTCGGTGAGTTGCTCGATGAAACTGCGCAAAGCACCAGTGGCGTCGAGCATGAACGTGTTGATACGAATGTCGTCGCGAGTGCAACGCATCACCTCGCGCAGTGTGGCCTCGATCGTGGCATAGGCCGGCGGATAGTTGAAGAACACCTCACCATCAGGGCGGATATGAGCAGTGGGTTCTCCGTCGGTGATCATGATGATCTGCTTGGTGCCGGTCTGGCGAGCCAACATCCGACGGGCCAAGGCAAACCCGTGCTGCATATTGGTTCCATAAACGAAGTCCCATGACACCTCTGGCAGCTGCTCAGGGCGCAGTTCCCGGGCCGTTTCGCTGAACCCCACCAGACCCAAATAATCACGGGGAAATTGCGAGCTGATCAAGGAGTGCAGTGCAGTCGCAACTTTTTTGGCGGGCAAAAAGTTGTCGCGCATCGGCATGGAAAGCGAGAGGTCGACCATCAGCACCGTCGACGACCGCGTGACTTGTTCGGTCTGGTCAATTTCAAAGTCGTCTGGCGACAGACGAAGTGGTAGACCGCCACCTTGTCGTCGCAGCGTGTTGCGCAACGTTTGCTGGAGGTCCAAGTTGAACGGGTCGCCATACTCGTACGCCTTGGTCTCGTGGGCGCGCTCATGTCCGGTGCCAATTCGTTCAATTCGGTGCTGGCCGAGCGCGTCGCGTTCGAGCTTGCCGAACAAGTCGCGCAAAGCCTGTTTGCCGATACTGCGCAATCCACGGGGGGTCAGCTCAAGTCGGCCTTCTTTTTGATCAATCAATCCGGCTTCGCGCAGCGTTTCGGTGAGCCGCGCTAACCGCTCCAGCGACTCTGCAGACACATCCCCCAGCAACTGACGAACCTTGTCCAAATCGACTTCTTGCAGGGCGGCAGGCGACGTGGTATTCGCCAAAAACCGCTCAAGGTCGTCGAGGTCGCTCAGCTCTTGCATGCTTTGCATTGCCTCAGCAAACGGCATTGGCTGATCGCCACCAAATTGTTGAGCATCTCCCCAACCCATCTCTGGAAACATCTGTTGCAGGTTGGCAGCAAGCTGCGCCATGTGTTGGCCCAACTCATTGTCACCGAGCATCTGGGCAGAAAGCTCTTGCAGCTCGGCACGCTGCTCGGGCGTCATCGAATTGAGAATGGCTTGGGCGGCTGCCATGCGTTTGGCGATGAGCGCAAGTAGTTCGTCAAGAGTCGTGGGGTTCTCCGGGAAAAAATCGCCAAACTTCTTCATGAAGTCCTCGAATTGTGGATCCTCGCCTCGTTGCCGGCGCTCAATCATCTCGTTGAGCGCTTTCATCATTTCGTTCATCTGCGCCAAACCTTCAGGAGTCATGTTTTCCATGGCGCTAGAGATTTGTTCAAATTGTCGTTGGGCCAACTGTTCTTGCAGACGTGCAGCAAGTTGCTCGAAGCGTTGTTGGGCCTCAGGTGATTGAAAGTCGTAGTGCGACAGCGCCTCAATTTTTCGGGCTAAGTCATCAGGTAGCAGATCGAGTCGAAAGCGACGCTCACTCGCGGACTCCCGCGCCACTTCGGCACGGCGCGTGTCGCCAGAGTCGTTGGCGGCCCGCTCGGCCGAGTCGACGGCGAGTCGCTCTTCGTCCACGATGTCGGCAAGTTCACGCGCAACGTCATCAAACTCGTGTCCCAAATTGCCTCGCTCGCGTATTTCTTGGCGCTTGGCACGCAGGCGCTCCAGGGTCTCGCGCAGGCCCTCTATCTTGCGACCATTGCGGTCTTGCATGCCCTGTTGCATGAGGCGGCGCAGCGCGGCATTGGCATCACCGTGGTGGATGAGCTCGTCAGATATCTCGGCCATTAAAGCATCGGCGTCAAGGTCAAAGCCCCGTTGCGTGCCGTCCCAGCGTGAATACTGAAAACGAAGAGCCATGAGCGAACCGTAGCATTGAAGGCACGATGCGTTACCCACGCACGATCATTTTCGTCGACCTTTCTGGCTTCACGTCGTTTATCCAGCGCACGGATGACGAGCAGGCCAAAGCGATGCTCAAAGACTTCCGTGAGGTCTCCCGTGACCTTGCGTCTGAGGTGGGTGTGCGAATCGACAAGTTTCTTGGGGATGGCTTTATGGCGATTGCCGTTGACCAAAATGCGGGAGTGATTTTCTCGCTCGAGTTGCAGCGTCGCTTTGCCGAGCGTCTTGGTGAATTGCGCCTGCGTATTGGCATCACCTCGGGCGACATCATCTTGTTCGAGGGTGAGGACTACATCGGCGACGCTCCGAATATGGCATCGCGGTTGTGCGATGAAGCAGCCAACTACGGCATTCTTTTGCCTACTGAACAAGCAGTGCACCTGCCCGAAGGAATCACTGCAGAACCAATCGGTTACTTCTCACTCCGCGGGTTCGACCAACCCGTGCATGCTTCACGGTTGGTAGGTATCGCGCCAACTACCTACCGCAATGACACCGACGAACACTGGACTCGCACGCCATTCGCCGTATAAGGCGATTTTCTACGAAGGCCGCGTCACACAGCAGTAGTGCGCGAACGATACGTGGCTCGCGCGCCGGCTGAGTCTTTGTTCAATCGCTTGGCAAGGTGAAGACCTTCCAACACGAATTCCACGGCACTTGCCACCGATGCGGGCGACTCATTGCCATCCAACAACGACAACGCGAGCTGCTGCAACTCAGGCACCTTCTGGGCAAAGCCGAACAATTCACTAGACGACACGTCTTCGCCCGTGCTCACCACCGTGCCGGATTCGAATGCGGTAATGAGTTCTTTGGTCTTGTCTCCTGAAACCCGGCGCTTGTACACCTGCAGCACGGCCCCACGCAGAATTTGTTCGAATACTGCTCCCTCGCGACCATCGTCAACACTTTCAATTTCGATCTTGCCCGCGGTTGAGGCCACCAGAGCCTCCAGATCGCTTACCCGCGGTGCCACCATGGTTTCACCGGCTCGGAGGCCCCGTCGCACGGCATTGGCAGCCAGCAACTCGTGGTTGCTTACCGACACTCGCACGCTCACACCGCTGCGCTGGCTCACGTTGGCATTCGCGCGAGCCAAGTGACTTATCTGGGCCACAATCTCTTCCATGAATGCCGGATAGTGCACCTGCACGTCGCCGATTGTGGCCGGGCGTGCCTCTTGGCGAACAATCTGCATCTCGGTGGCGACGTCAAGTGGATAGTGGGTGCGAATTTGGCTACCGAAGCGGTCTTTTAGCGGTGTGATGATGCGACCACGATTGGTGTAGTCCTCCGGGTTGGCCGATGCCACCAGCAACACATCAAGCGGTAGACGAATCTTGTAGCCACGCACCTGCACGTCACGTTCTTCGAGCACGTTAAGCAGGCCTACCTGAATTCGTTCGGAGAGGTCAGGCAATTCGTTGATGGCAAAAATGCCACGGTTGGTGCGCGGCACCATCCCGTAATGCAAAGTGAGTTCGTCACTCAGATATCGGCCCTCCGCCACTTTGATTGGGTCAACTTCGCCAATCAGATCAGCAATTGATGTGTCAGGCGTGGCAAGTTTTTCACCGTACCGATCATCACGATGCACCCAGGCAATTGGTGTGGCGTCACCCTGCTCGGCAATCACGTCGCGAGCGTGACGCGAAACTGGTGCATACGGGTCGTCATTGATTTCACTTCCAGCAACTATCGGCATCCACTCGTCGAGCAGACCAGTAAGTGAGCGAATGATTCGTGTTTTGCCTTGGCCGCGCTCACCTAGAAAAACAATGTCGTGGCCGGCAAGCAGTGCATTTTGCAACTGTGGCATGACCGTGTCGTCGTAGCCAAGAATGCTGGCCGTAAGCGGCTCGTTAGCACGAATGCGCTGCACGGCATTGCTGCGAATTTCTTCTTTGACTGAGCGCGAGACCCAGCCTGAAGCTTTCAGTTGGCCAAGTGTGGTGATTGGTGGTTTCATCGTCTCTCACCGTAGACCCTGTGACATCAGCCGTCGGAGTCGTGCCAAAAATACACGCCAGATTGGCTACTTGGTCTTTGCTACTTGGTCTTGGTCTTGTCGCTCGCAGAGCGCAAGGCAGCCTTAGCTTTTGCAGCCTTTGCTTTTGCAGCCTTTGCTTTCAGGTCTGGCTTCACTTGGGTGCCACTTGCTGATTTGCTCTCTGGCGCGGGCGACGCCGATACTTCGCCAGTCTGAGTAACTACGACAAATTGCATTTCGCTGGCAGCAACACCATTTGCGGCCATCGTCAGATTCTTTGCTTGTTCGGCGGTCACCGACCTGACGAGTGCACCGTTGTGGTACACGTGCACGAGTGCACCTCTTGGTGCGACCAAGGCAATGCGCAGGTTGCCGCCAACCAATCGAACTTCCGGTGCAATCTCACGCGTGCTCGTGGGCAAAATGGGTATTGCGCTGCCGACTGCTGGACGAACGCCTGCGGTGGGCATTTGCGAACGGGTTGCACGCACAGCTGTAGGCACAGTTGTCGAAGTAGTTGTAGGCACAGTTGTCGAAGTAGTTGCAGGCACAGTCGGTGGCGGCGTGCTGTCACCGCCGTCATCGCCACCGTCGTCACCACCACCTCCGTCTCCACCGCTTGGCGGAGTCGTAGTTGGCACAGTCGTCGGCACAGTCGTAGTTGGCACATTCGTCGGCACAGTCGTAGTTGGCGGAGTCTCGTCCTCGGCACTTGGCACCGGTGTCAGCAGCGAGTTCACCAGTCGATTGAAAGAACCCTGGCCAGGGTTCGTGACCACATTGCGGGTAGACGATGTCGCAATTGCGGCCGCAACATCAGCAGGGGTCAGGGCCGGGTTCTGCCCGAGCGCTAGTGCAGCCACACCCGCCACGTGCGGGGCAGCCATTGAGGTGCCTGAGAGCATTCGTGTCGCGCTGTCGTTGGTGTGACCAGCCGAAACGATATTCGACCCGGGTGCGAACACATCCAAGCAGGTGCCAAAGTTGGAAAACGACGAACGCTCATCCGTTGATGTGGTGGAGCCGACCGTGATGGCCAACGGCTCACCAGCTGGCGACACCTGACATGCATTGAGATTGGAGTTTCCGGCGGCAACTACGAACGACACGCCGTCTGCCACACCGCGCGCAACAGCCAGATCGAGGGCTGCAGAACGCGATCCACCCAGGCTCATGTTGGCCACGGCGGGTGCACCAGCTTGATGGTGGGTGATAATCCAGTCGATGCCCGCGATGATGTCAGAAGTGCTGGCAGAACCACTGCAGTTCAAAACCCGAACAGGCACGATGAGTGCCGCAGGAGCCACGCCGTAATTGGTGCCAGCAACTGTTCCAGCCACGTGCGTGCCGTGACCGTGACAGTCTTGCGATCCGTTTCCATCACTGATGGTCGAGAACCCTGTGGCAACGCGCCCCACCAGTTCGCTATGGGTTGAACGCACACCGGTGTCGACAACGTACACAGTTACACCAGCACCAGATTGGGTTCGGGTATACCGAGTGTCGAGTGGCAAGTTGCGTTGATCGATGCGATCGAGACCCCACGAAAGCGTGGTCACGCCTTCGCTGGGCTCACTATTCGGCGTGACCGGATCCGATGCAGACGAGGCGTCACTGGTGCCGGCACTATTCGTGGCAGTGACCACGAAGGTGTAAGCAGTTCCATTGGTGAGCCCAGTGATTTCGCAAGTGAGCGCACCAGTAGTGATACAGGTGCGACCACCTGGCGAAGCTGTAGCGGTATAGGCCGTAATTGCAGCACCGCCATTACTTTCTGGCGTCGACCAATACACCGTGGCACGAGCGTTACCGGCAACGGCGCGCGCGTTGCGCGGTGCGTCTGGTTTAGTAGCGGGTGATGCTTCGGAAAAACGCCAGTTCAACACGGTGGTACCCGTGCGACCGCCGTAGCCGTCAATGGCGACCCAGTATGTGGTGCCGACTACTGGCGCCAATTCGACTCGGCTCCAGTTGCCACCACTGGCGTCGTCGTTGGCAATCACGGTGGTGAGCGCATTGACCGCCGACCCGGTGTACACACCGAGCAACGTGTCGAAATTGCTGCCTTGGGTGTCGATTACCACGGTGCCCGCACGAGCAAGGCTGAATGAATACCAGATTGACGCCGAGCCTCCGTAGCCACCGTGGCTCGGCTCACCAGGTTCACGCGTGGCCGATCGTGTCGAACTTGTCGCCCGCACCAAAGCGCCTGCCAAACACTCGGTTTCGCACACGATGGGCGCCGCCCCACTGAATGCATCGTGGGCCAACGCGGCCATTGGCACTACCCCACCAGACACGGTGGACGTGGCACCTTGACCCGCTGAGTTGACGGCACTCACGCGGAAGATATGAGTGACGCCAGCAGCGAGCCCTCGCAGGTTGGCAAAGGTCGCGGTGCTTGTTCCGTCAGCAAAGATGGTCCACGAAGAAGCCCCGTCGGTGGAATACTCCACGACGTAGTCAGTAATCGGCGCCCCGCCGTCACTCTCCGGGCCGTCCCAGTCAAGTTCGACGACAGCTGGTGTCGCTGTACCCACCACGTTGGCAGGTTGACCCGGTACAACAGGTGTGAGAGGCGTCAATGGTTCTGTTGCCTCAGATGCCGAACTTGTCCCAACCGAGTTGTAGGCCCTTACACGAAAGATATGCGGCAGCCCATCAGTCAGATCAGTAACCGTGCGCGACATGTATTGACACACGCAACCTTCAACACCCGTGTTGACCGGCCACGTTGTCCATGAGGTGCCAGCATCAACTGAATACTCGATGGTGTATCCACGAACGGCGCTGCCACCATTTGAAAGTGGTCGTTCCCAGCGCAACATGATTCTGCGTGGGCCTGCTTCAACGGCCCGTACGTCCTCGGGCTCGCTCGAAATTCCTGCAGCGCGTGGCGACGTGGGGCTAGACGGTTCAGAGTTGCCGTTGGAATTCGTGGCACGCACACGGAAGCGGTACTCGGCTCCCGACACCAAGTCGTAGGCCGTGGCAAACCATATGCCCCCGTGTCGCCCACCAAGGCCAGTGAGGCGTGATGTTGACCAATTAACACCGTCAGTTGACTGTTCCACCACATAACCAGTGATGAAGCCACCTCCGTCAGTTGTGGGAATCAGCCACTCGAGGGCAATGGACGTCGCCATGACCGAGGTAACGATGAGGGACCGGGGTGAACTTGGCGAATTTACCTGCCACGGCACTGCTGCTGTCGAACTTGATACACCGCTACTGCCAACTGCATTCAGTGCACTTACCCGAAACGTGTGCGTAACGCCATTCGTTAGCCCCGTGACCGTGGCAGTCAATGCAGTTGACACGCCGTCGTCGAAAGTTGACCAAACGTTGCCGCTATCGGCTGAAAACTCCACGATGTAATCGGTGATTGCTGACCCACCGTTGGCGGTCGGCGCCGTCCAGCGCAATGCAACTTGGCCAGCACCAGCAGTGGCCACCAAGCCAGTCGGTGCCGTTGGCACACCGACGACTGCCCGAGCGACTTCGCTGGCTGGGCTGTTGCCAGTGGCATTTACTGCTGTGACACGGAACGAATACGTAACCCCATTGGTCAGGCCCGTCACGACCGCTGTGGTGGCGGTCGTGACCCCATCGGCGAATGTGGTCCACGATGAGCCATTGGTAGAGGAAAGCTCGATGAGATAGTCAGTGACATCGCCAGATCCCGTTTGGGTTGGCGCAACCCACGAGAGAGTCGCCTGACCCACACCTCCAACCGCGACTAGTGACTGCGGAGCGCTCGGTGCCTCGGGTGTTGGGGGCGTCCAGCGCGCGTGGGTGTAGAGCAAACGATTGACCGAACCCACACCCGGGTTAGTCACCAAGTCGGGGGTGGCATATGCGGCAAGTTCTTCCATTACTTGAGCCGGCGTGCGCGACGGATTTTCTTCAAGCATCAGTGCTGCAGCACCAGCCACATGCGGAGCCGCCATCGAGGTGCCCGACAATGAGCGGGCTTCAGTTGACGAGCGGTAAAAGGCTGAGGTGATTGCCGAGCCAGGGGCAAAAATGTCAAGTAGTGGCCCGAAGTTTGAATACGAGGCGCGACCGTCTGTGGACATCGTGGCGCCAACGGTGATGACAGTTGGTTCGGATGCTGGAGAAAATGTTGAAGCATTGCGGTTGCTATTGCCAGCGGCCACCACAACGGTTATGCCGTCGAGCACTGCATTAGCAACTGCTTGGTTGACGGAACTGTTTCGATTGCCACCAAGACTCAGGTTGGCCACCGCAGGAACCCCCGCCAGGTGATGCTCAATCATCCAGTTGACGCCAGTGATGACGTTGAACATGCTGCCTCTGCCGTTGCAACTAAGCACACGAATCGGCACGATTTGCGCAGTCTTGGCGACTCCGTAGGTTTGCCCTGCAACGGTGCCGGCCACATGGGTGCCGTGACCATTGCAGTCTTCACTGCCTCGCCCATCACTCACCCGCGTGGTTCCTGCCACAACGCGCCCGCCAAAATCGCGATGGTCGCTACGCACACCAGTGTCGATGATGTAGGCGTTGACGCCTGCACCTGTGTAGTTGTAGGAATAGTTCTGGTTGAGAGTTCGTGAGCGCTGATCGATGCGATCTAAACCCCACGACGGGGGGTTGGCCTGATCACCCGTGATACCCACCACGGTGTTTTCTTCGATGTATTTCACATTCGGATCGCTCGCCAGCAAAGCAAGTTGTGCCTTATCAAGTCGGGCCCCAAAACCGTTGATTGCCGAAGTAACGATGCCCAGAATGTCGGCACCTCCATCGGCCTGGGCAGCAGCAAATGCTGTAGCGCCCACGCCGTCGCGCAAGGTCACGATGTATTCGTTGGGAATCGCGTCACCGATTTCGAGATCGTCTGGCGATGATGGCGAGGCGATGGTGCTCGTCGTGGTGCTCGGAGCAGAAGTAGTTGTCGATGACGACGTAGAAGTAGACGTAGTCGATGGCTCTTGGGTGTCGATGATGGACATCACTGAGTTGGGCTCAACGATGAGCACTTGCGAATCATTCTTCAGTCGCCGTACATCGGCTGCATCAAGTTCGACTACGAAGCCTTTGACCTTGCTGGCGAACACATCATTCACGTCGTTGCCGAGGGATGCTTCTTTGTTCACCTTTGCAGCGACACTGGCCGAATCTTTCAAAATAACGATGTACTCGCCGCTGGGCTCCGTCGAATTTTGCAGAGCGCCACCATTGGCTACGGCTGGCGACACTGGCACCAAAGCGACCAACAGCACCGAGCAAAGCAGTGCGCCCAGGACCCGTCTAGAAACCACAAACATTTAACGGCAGGATATGCCGCACCTGTAACAAGATTCTGAACGAGTTTTCGGGCGGGCCCGATAGCCCCTCAAACAAGTACCGTTTAGCCAATGGGTGCACCTACAGCCGTTGTCACCGGTGCCAATTCGGGCATCGGGCGTGCCACCACACTGGCTTTTGCCCAAGCGGGATACCACGTCTTTGGCACGGTTCGCGGGCTGGGAAAAGCCGACAAGCTCCTGGCCAAAGCAACCAGCCTGAGCCTGGCTGATCGCATCACCTTGGTGGAAATGGATGTTGCCGACTCTGCCTCGGTGAGCAAGGGCTTTGCCCAAATTTATGCAGCCACCGACCAAGTTGATGTGCTCGTCAACAATGCCGGTGTCGGCGGCAATGCCGTTACAGAAGAGTGCCCGATTGACACCTACACCGAAGTATTCAATATCAACCACAACGGCTCGGTGCGTTGCATCCAAGCAGTGCTACCGCAGATGCGCAAGCGCGGCAGCGGTGCGATCGTCAACGTCTCGTCGGTGGTCGGCAGAATCACTGCCATCGCTCAATCGCCGTATTACGTTTCGAAGTGGGCAGTCGAAGGCATGAGCGAAGGCCTCGCCCACGAAGTAGCGCCGTTCGGCATTCGTGTAGCAATCGTCGAGCCAGGCATCACGCGTAGTTCGATTTTTTCTAAAAACATCGACGCACCAAACCAGTCGGGGGCCTACGACGCGCACTACCGCCGCCTGTTCGCTTTTTATGCCGCTGGCATCACCAATGCCACACCAGCCGAGGAGGCCGCTGCCACTATTTTGGAGGCGGCAACTACTTCATCACCTCGACTGCGGTGGCATTGCTCGTGGGGTGCTGGCGAACTACTGGCCGCGCGCGCAGCAATGACCGATGAAGAGTGGGTGTCGTTTGGGCGTCATCTTGATGACGAGGCGTATTACGACGAGTTCGTCGAGCGCTTCAATCTCGATATTCGTCCGCAGCAATAGCCTGAGGGCGTGACCACACTTCCTGCACCATCACTCACCAACTCTTTGAATATTGCGGCGCGTGCCGTCGGGGCCAGCAAGATCTACGGTTCGGGCGACGGCGAGGTTCGCGCCCTCGACAACGTCGACGTAAGTTTTGAAAAGGGCAAGTTCACCGCAATCATGGGCCCAAGTGGCTCAGGCAAGTCCACGCTCATGCACTGCGTAGCCGGGCTCGATTCGCTCACCACTGGCAGTGTGTTCATCAGCGACACTAATCTCTCGTCGCTGAACGACAAACAACTCACCGAGTTGCGCCGCAAAAAAGTTGGTTTCATTTTTCAGGCCTTCAACCTGATTCCTACACTCAGCGCCGAAGAAAACATCATGTTGCCACTCACCCTCGGGCGTAGTAAGGGCGACCGCACCTGGATTGACGGTGTGATTGACACCATCTCGCTACGTGATCGCCTCAAGCACCGCCCCAGTGAACTTTCTGGTGGGCAACAACAGCGTGTGGCCATCGCCCGGGCGCTGGCCAGCCAACCCGACATTATTTTTGCCGACGAACCCACCGGCAACCTCGACTCCAAGACGGGTTCAGAAGTGCTTACTTTCATGCGTCGCGCAGTGAGCGACCTCGGGCAAACCATTGTGATGGTCACCCACGATGCAGTCGCTGCCAGTTATGCCGATCGCATCGTGTTCTTGGCCGACGGCAAGATTGCCGGCGAAATGTTCTCCCCAACTGCGCAAAAAGTGCTCGACTATCTGAAGCACCTCGGCGAGTAGCAACCATGTTCGTCCTGGCCGTCAAAATGACGCTGGCCCGTAAGGGCCGCCTAGTTCTTACATCGCTCGCCGTAATTCTTGGTACGGCGTTTTTGTCAGGCACATTCGTGTTTCGCGACACCATCAACCAAACGTTTGACCGACTGTTCGCCGACGTGTTCCGCGATGTCAACGCCTACGTGCGTTCCACCACATTCCTTGAGCTCGACTTTGGTGGCGAACAACGTGCAGCGACCCCCGTATCCGTGCTCGATACGGTGCGCGGTGTTGAAGGTGTTACTTCAGCCACCGGCGACATTCAGGCTTTCGCCCGAGTAATCGGCAAAGACGGCGAACCGCTCGGCAGTGAGGGCAACGGCCCCCCAACGTTCGGTGGTATCGCATCATCGGATTCGGCAGGTTTGTGGTCAATCACTGAAGGTCGTCTGCCAGTTGGATCAAACGAAGTGGTTCTCGACAATGCCACCGCCGACAACGGCGAATTCGTGGTAGGCGACAACGTGCGGGTGGTGGCAGTGCGCGGCACTCGCGAGTTCACGTTGGTTGGTATCGCCAGTTATGGCGACATCTCATCGCCAGGCGGTGCAACTTTTGCATTGTTTGATCAACCAACTGCGTCAGAGTTCCTCTTGCAACCGGGCTTCGTTGACGCCATCTTGGTCGAGGGTGACGATTCGGTCAGCGATGAAGTGCTGGCCCAACGCATTAATGCCGCACTTTCAGCTGACCTGAAACTAGAAACCCTGACCGGTGCAGAAATCACGGCCGAAGTGCAGGGCCAAATCAAAGACGTGCTCAATATCTTTTCCACTTTCCTCATCGTGTTTTCTTACATCGCACTCGGCATTGGTTCGTTCGTCATTTACAACGTGTTTTCGATTACCGCTGCACAGCGTCTGCGCGAGAATGCGCTGCTGCGAGCCATTGGCGCCAGCCGACGGCAGGTCTCGCGGGCATTGCTCGTTGAATCAACAGCAATGGGTGTCGTGGGTTCGGTCATAGGTTTTGGTATCGGCATTCTGCTGTCGCAATTGCTGAGCGCACTGCTCAAAGCCACTGGCTTTGAAGTACCGACGCAGGGTTTGGCTATCAGCACATCCGCGTTCGTCAACACGTTCGTTGCCGGCGTGTTGGTAACCGTGCTGGCCGCGTGGTTGCCCGCACGACGTGCTGGTCGCGTGCCGCCACTTGCGGCCCTGCGTGATACCGCGCTCGACAGCGCGGGCAACATCACGCGCCGCGTCATCGTGGGCCTCATCATCGTGGCACTCGGCGGGGTTGGTTTGGTGTCGGCCATGCGTGATGCACCAATTCAAATTCTTGGTTTGGGTGTGCTCGGTGTATTCACCGGCATCCTCGTGCTCGGCCCAGCGATCGCACGACCCGTGGCGTTGACACTCGGAATTCCAGTCGCCAAGCTGCGAGGCGTGAGTGGTGCAATGGCCCGCCAAAATGCGGCTCGCAACCCCAAGCGCACATCGCGCACAGCAGCTCCAGTGTTGCTGGGCGTCGCACTAGTCACGGCATTCACAGCACTGGCTGCCAGCATCCGCTCTGAAATTCGTGACACGTTCGGTGACGCATTCTCCGGCGACATCGCTCTCACGGTTGACGCCCGTGGCTTTGGCGGCATTCCACTTACCATCACCGATCAGATTGCTGGTCTGCCTGGTGTGGCTCAGGCAACGGGTGTCGGCTTCACTAGCGTGCGACTAAGCGACCCGAACGAGCCACCAGCGCTTACTCAGGCAAGTGCCAGTCAGCGCGGTGTATTCGTACAAACCATCAACCCAGCCAGCATCACTGGCCTGTTTGATCTGGGGGTCACCGAAGGAAACCTGTCATCATTGGGCAAAGACGGCATCTTTGTAGCAGCTAGCCGTGCCGCTGAAAAAAGCTGGGAGATTGGCACGCACTTGCAAGTCACACGTGTTGATGGTGTGGTCATCGATGCCGAAATTCGTGGCTTTGTTTCTGGCGACACAAGTTTTGCCAATTATGTGGCCAGTCGGGAAATGTTCGCCGATAGCCCCACGCCGATCTTTGACGCTTTTGTCTATATAAAGGTGGCCGAGGGCTCAGTGATTTCCGAGGTGCAGGCCCGAGTTGCAGCAATCAGTAGTGACGCTGGAATCGGCACGCTACTCAGCAAAGAACAGTTCATCGACGACCAAGCAGCCCAGATCAACCAGATCCTTGCCCTTATTTATGGGTTGCTCGGCTTGTCAATCATCATTGCAATTGTTGGCATCGTAATCACGCTGCTGCTCTCGGTGTTCGAACGTCGCCGCGAGATTGGTTTGCTGCGTGCAGTCGGCATGACCAAGTCGCAAGTGCGCACCACGGTGCGCTGGGAAAGCGTCATCACCTCGCTGCTTGGCGCGGTATCTGGTGTCGTGCTCGGAGTCGTGATGGGTGTCGTGGTGGTTGCCGCGCTTGACGACGAGGGTGGTATCGCCTTCCGGTTGCCAATCAATGAAACTCTCAGCATCGTGTTCATCTCATTTTTGCTCGGTGTGCTGGCTGCGGTCTACCCCGCTTGGCGTGCGACTCGGGTAAACGTGGTGGAAGCAATCGCCACTGCCTGACGACAGTCGATGAGTCGATGAGTCGTTGAGTCGTTGAGTTGTTTATTCGTTTATTCGCTCGTTAACAGGTTCGGAAAATATGAGCGCGGCCGGATGCTGATCGGTCGGTGTGTCGTCGGCTAGGCGTCGCGGCGCAGTTACCGCTGGCGTATGCACGGTCTGGCAACCCGCACACCAATACAACACGCGGTTGGCTTCGCCATGGTGGGTTACTCGCACGACATCGTGGCAACGGCTACAAGTTTTGCCTTGGCGGCCGTATACGGCCAGGCCACCGTCTACTGATGGGGCGGTGATGCGTTCAACACGTTGCAGATTGGCGCGCAACATTTCGTGGGCAAGTTGAACGACCTCGCGACATTCATCAATAGACAAATCACTGACTCGCGCCCACGGATTGAACTCGCAAGCCCACAACAATTCGCAGCGGTACACGTTGCCCACCCCGCACATCACCCGCTGGTCGAGCAGCACTTCGGCGATGGTCGTTTCGGCCGGCTCGTAGGCCTGCATACGACGAACGCACTCCTCTAAATCAGGTGCTTCATGACACAAGTCGGGGCCAAGTCGCCCAAGAATCGGATGTCGCGCGCGGTCAAAGTCGCGATACGCCTCCACCACTGGCGCCGAAAAACATACGGCCACCCAATCAGCCACACCAATCACTACTCGTGCGCGATGTGGCGGTTTGCGCCAGCGTTCGCCGATTCGATACATATGCCACGAGCCCGTCATTCGCATGTGGGTATGCAGTACGACTCCGTCATCCCACACGATTTCTAGATGCTTGCCACGGCTGCGAACTTCTTCGATGGTTTGGCCAACTCGTGGTGCGATGCCATCTAACCGTGCTGCTTCGAACCGCAACATTTTTTTTCCGATTAATGCAGTGCGCAGCGCAGCGGCGGCTCGATAGATGGTGTCACCTTCGGGCATAGCAACGAGAGTATTCGCATGGCTGGTGGCGGCGAGTGATTGTTCACGAATTTCTCTGCGTAGGTTGGATGTCGTGAAGCCCACCGAGCCCGACGACAACACCGCGGCGCCTGCACCAGCTGAGCTCGCACCGATCGAACCAGCACTCGCAGATGATGCACATATGGTGCGTCGCGCCGCCCAGCGCTATGGCACGGTTGGCGCAATGCTTGCGGGAGGAATGGTCGCTTTTGACCGAATTTTGGGGCGCAAGCCCAAAGAACTACCCGCCGTGGTCATCGAGGCGGCGGCCGAGCCCACAGACATCAACGACGGCATTTCATTGACCCTCCAGCAACCCGACGGAGAGCAGTTGCATGTGTTTGCCCCGCCGCCAGGGCGACGACGTTCTAGGGCAGTACGCCGACGGAGGCCAGCGCCAGGCGAATAAGCCGGTCGTGTCCGCTGGTCATTTCGCGGCGCACCGACTCACTCACTGCTTCGGCTGGTGAATACCACGCCAAGTCGAGGGCAGCCTGGGTGGGTTGGCAGTCCCCCGACACGGGTACCACGAATGCCAGGCTCACCGCGTGTTGACGTGGGTCGTGGAAACCCGAGACCGCTGGATCGGGGAAATATTCCACCACGGTGAACGGTGCTGGCTCAGGTGGAATTTTGGGCAGGGCGAGTGGGCCCAAATCTTTTTCGAGATGACGCAGCAACGCTTCACGAATACGTTCGTTGAGCAGTACTCGACCTGAAACCACCGTTCGCGAGATTGAACCGTCGGGGGTTTGGCGCAGCAACATGCCGACGTGTGTGACGTTGCCCATATCATCGGTGCGCACAGGAACCGCATCCACATACACGAGTGGCACCTGATCGCGTACGGCGTCTAACTGACGTGGGTCAAGCCAATTGGTGCGGGTGTCGGTGCGGTCGGTCATACGTTTGGCTGAGCATCCGCACGACTTGGCATTGGCGCGTTGCTCGCCATCAGAAACTACTCGCTATTTTCCGGCTTGTCGCTGGTGGGCTACCAGTTGCCTGCTACGTACTTCGTCTCTAAAAATGCCAGCAGCCCATCGCGGCCACCTTCACGGCCGATGCCAGAGGCCTTGACGCCACCAAACGGCGCAGCCGGGTCGCTCACCAGGCCGCGGTTCAGCCCAATCATTCCGGTTTCGAGTGCTTCGGCAAATCGTAAACCTTTGCCAACGTCACGAGTAAAGACGTATGACACCAAGCCGTGTTCTACCGAGTTGCAGTGAGTGACAATGTCATCAGCATCGGTAAAGCGCACAATTGGGGCAACCGGGCCGAACACTTCATGTTGCAAAATTGCTGCATCGAAACCCACATTGGTGAGCACCGTTGGGTGATACCCGAACGATGCATCACCAGCACGTTTGCCACCGCACACCACGGTTGCACCGCCAGCAATCGCACCTTCTACGGCTGTCGCCACATTGTCTTGTTGTGCGCGTGAGATGAGCGGGCCCACGTGGGTCTGCGGGTCAAGACCATCACCGAGCCGCATCGCTGACATGCGCTGGGCGAAAGCGTCGACAAACCTGTCGTGGATTCTTTCGTGAACAAAGAACCGGTTGGCCGCTGTGCAAGCAGCACCTCCATTGCGCATCTTGGCCAACATCGCACCATCGACGGCAACATCCAAGTCAGCATCATCAAATACCACCAGCGGAGCATTACCACCCAACTCCATTGAGCAGTTGATGATTCGTTCGGCAGCTTGCGCCAATAACAACGCTCCAACTCGGGTCGAGCCGGTAAACGACAGCTTGCGTACCTTGCCCGACGCCAGCATCGCTGACACAGCATCACCAGGCGGATCAGGTACCACGACATTCACCACACCATCGGGCACACCAGCGCGACGAAGAATGTCACAGATTGCAATGGCAGTGAGTGGTGTATCACTTGCCGGCTTTAGCACCACGGTGCAGCCGGCCGCCAATGCCGGACCAATCTTGCGCGTGGCCATTGCTGCCGGAAAGTTCCACGGCGTGGCCAACAGCGACACACCAACTGGCTCGCGCGACACGAGCAACCAATTCGCACCAGACGGCGCGCGACGGTAGTCGCCGTCAATTCGCACTGCCTCTTCGCTAAACCAACGCAAGAACTCTGCGGCATACGCAACTTCTGCCTTTGCATCGGCGAGCACTTTGCCGTTTTCGCGAACAATCAACTGCGCGAGTTTGTCGTGCTCTGCAACCATCAGGTCGAAGGCTTTGCGCAAGACTTCTGCGCGCGCACGTGGTGCAGTGGTGCGCCACGTCGGAAATGCCGCGTGGGCTGCATCGACAGCGTCCAGACAATCGCGGGTGCTCGCGTGAGGAACCGTGCCAACGACAGATTGGTCAAACGGATTTATGACCTTGATTACGCCCACGCCTCCATTGTCGCAGACACTTCCACTTGCCCGTTGGTCAGTAGCCTCGCTGCGTGCCACGCAAACGTTTACTCATCGCATTGTTTGTGGCAATCGCTGTCAAATCATCGGCATATGGCGTGATGTTCACCATGCTTGACGATTATCGCGAGCAGTTCGGAATCAGTGAAGGGTCGCTCGGATTGGTGATCGCAATCGGCTTTTTTACCTCGTTTTTTGCCCAAATCACCATTGCGCCAATGGCCGATCGTGGTCGTTCGCGACAGCTCATCTTCATTGGCTTGTCTCTCGCCATCATTGGCAACTTTGCCATGGCATTTTCTGACTCGCTACCTGAATTGCTTGGCTCACGCTTTATTTCTGGTGTTGGGCTCGGTTGTGCACTACCGGCCATGCGCCGTGTCATCATCGTGAGCGAGCCTGAAAATCTTGGGCGCAATCTCGGGCGGGTGTTGTCGTGCGAGGTGGGTGGGTTTGCGGCCGGGCCCATGCTTTCGGCGTTTCTCGTGGCACCATTCGGGATTCCGGCCCCGTTCTTGGTAATCGGCGTGGCACTTTCCCTCGTGACTGCGACCATTTTTGCCATGCCAATCCCAGAAACGGCGGCCGAAGATCACCCGACTGAGAGATTTGCTATCGACTTGTTGCGCAACCGGGCAATTTCTGCCGGTGTGCTTATCGGCGTCGCGGTGTTCTTTATGATCGGAACCTTTGATTCACTGTGGGCGCTCATGATGAACGACCTCGATGCGCCAATCTGGATGGCGAATACGGGCATCACACTTTTTGTTCTGCCAATGGTCGTGATGGCACCGTACGGTGGGCGCTTTGTGCAGCGTGTCGGGCCGTTTCGGGCCGGCGGTTTCGGAATGTTGTTCGGTGCTGCGTGTATGACGCTGTACGGCATCATCTCGGTGCCGTGGCTATTGATGGTGGTCTTCTTGGCTCACACCCTGAACGACGGCATGACGGTTACCAGTGCCGGTGTCTCGGTTGGAATGGTTGCTCCACCCGAACGTCAGGCCGGAGCCCAGGGTTTACTTGGTGGTGTCCAAACGCTCACTGGTGGAATTGCTGCATCGTTCGCTGGGGTGTCCTACGAATTTCTTGGGCGCACCACCACTTTTGCCATCGCCGGAGTCGTCATGGCATCGCTCATCGGTATGGCACGTCTGCTGGCTGGCAATCGTTGGGGTCTGCGTGGTGGCACAACTGCAGTGCCCGTGCACGTATAAGAACAATGGCACACCGCGACGGCGACGGATTCATGTTGTGCGACTGTGGTCGTGAACATTGGGGTCTGCACGGGGCTGCTGGGCTTTTACTGGTGCGCACCGATATGAATCCACCGCATGTGCTGTTGCAGTTGCGTGCCGGATGGACTCACGGTGGTGGCACATGGGCAGTGCCGGGCGGTGCCCGCGATTCGCACGAAGACATCGTGACTGCTGCTATTCGCGAAGCCCGTGAAGAAGTCGGTGTTGACTCCACGCGCATGGAAGTGCGTCATGTTTTTGCCGATGATCACGGCAGTTGGCGTTACGACACCGTTATTGCCTTTACCAAAGACGATGCCGGCGTCTACGCCGCCAACCACGAATCAGCAGAAACACGTTGGGTTCCGCTCGACGATGTGGCAACGTTCGACCTGCACCCTGGTTTGGGCGCCAACTGGCCAGAAATTGCTTTGCTTGTGCGCGCTGAACTTGCCGCGTAACTACATCGCGCGGGCATACAACTCGTGGATGTCGCCACGAGTTGGATACTTCGGCGTGTTCAAAATGATGAGGTCGCGCAACGCATCCTGCGTGAGGTCGTTGATGTTGTCGTTAGAGGCACCCAGCTCGCGCAGTTTTTTGTTAGTGCCGACTGTTGCTGACAATTTCTCGACTGCGGCAATGCCTGCCTCGGGGTCGTGCTCTGATCCGAGTGCTTCGCCAATATCGGCGTAACGCCGTGCCACCACATCACGGTTGAACCGCATCACATGCGGCAACATCGTGGCCAACGTCTGACCATGCGCCTGATGCAACTGACCCGAAATCGGGTGACCCGTTGCGTGCACGAGCCCGAGCAGTGGTCCCGACGAAAATGCACGACCCGCAAGGTGCGATGCAATCTGCATTTGTGCGCGTGCTTCGAGGTCGCTGCCGTTGATTACCACTTTGGGCAACCATTGACCAGTCAAACGAATCGCATGCAACGCCAGAGCATCGGCGTAGGGGTTGGAGCCTGCTGACGTATAGCACTCGATGGCATGTGTGAGCACGTCCATTCCGCAGGCTGCCGTGCCGCGCGCGGGCATGCCGAGGGTGAGTGTTGGGTCGAGCAGTACCACGGCCGGTGCCACTGATGGATTACTGAAGGTCAACTTGCGATGCACCTTTGGGTTGGTGAGCGTGTCGGTGATGAGACCTCCACCGTTGGTCTCCGATGCTGTGCCCGAGGTGGTTGGCAACGCAATTGTTGGCAACCCAGGCTTCGAGGCTTGTGCGCGTGGCGCGAGCGTTCCGAAGTCAATGCGATCATTCGCATCGAGATTTGGTGCGAACGCCAGGTGCAGGTTGTCCACACCGTTTGGTGCGGCCAACGCAATGTACTTGCCGCAGTCCATCACTGAGCCACCGCCGATGAACACCACGACGGTTCCCTCCACGCCAAACTTGTTCAGCGCGGCGACACCCGCGGCAACGTTTACATCGGTGGGGTTGGGCGACACCTGATCAAACACGAGTGTTGGTACACCGGCTTTTTCTAAGTTCTCCACGATGGGCGTCACAATTCCAGCGCCACGTACACCTTGGTCGGTAACGATGAATGCTTTCTTGCCACGAGCCAATACGTGCTGTGGCAGCGAGGCTGCAACGCCGGGGCCAGAAACTGTTTCCGATAGCGCCGCCAAATTGAACATCCGTTGAGCCGATACGGCCGGGCCCAAGTTCGCTGGCGATTTCTTCACAGCTTGTTTTGGCGTTTTCTTGGCGACTGGCTTCTTTTTAGCTGTCTTCTTTTTCGCTGGCTTCTTTACGACTTTTCTCTTTACGGTCTTTTTCTTTGCTGACTTCTTTTTTGTTGCCATGGTGCTTTGGTCCTCCCTGGACGACTACAGGTGCTCGCACCCGTAGCGGTCACGGTAGCAAAGCAGCCACACCTCAGGATGGCCCAGAGAACTGCTGTCTTTGCTGCTCATAATCGGTGACGGGTTGCTTGTCGTCTTCAAACCTGCTGATCTCGGCACGACCAACCACGTGCCAGTGCACCTCATCGGGGCCGTCAGCTAATCGCAATGTGCGTTGCCCGGCATACATGCGGGCCAGCGGGGTCCACTGCGAGATGCCGGCGCCACCAAACACTTGGATTGCCTCGTCGATGATCTTGCACACTCGCTCGGGCACCATGGCCTTTACCGCACTCACCCAAATGCGCGCTTCGGCGTTGCCCATTGTGTCCATCGCCTTAGCACCACGTAACACCATGAGTCGCATGGCTTCAATTTCGATTCGTGCCTTGGCGATTACTTCGGTGTTCTTGCCGAGTCGGGCTATGGGTTTGCCAAACGCTTCACGCGACAAACCACGACGCACCATCAACTCCAGTGCCCGTTCTGCAGCGCCAATTGAGCGCATGCAATGGTGGATGCGGCCCGGCCCGAGACGCACTTGAGAAATCTCAAAGCCACGACCCTCACCGAGCAACATGTTGGCTGCCGGCACTCGCACGTTGTTGAATCGCAAATGCATGTGTCCGTGCGGCGCGTCGTCTTCGCCGAAGACTTCCATCGAACCGAGGATCTCCACTCCTGGCGTATCCATCGGCACCAAGATCTGTGAGTGGCGCTTATGCGGTGGCGCATCTGGACTGGTGAGCAACATGCAAATCATGATCTTGCAACGTGGGTCGCCAGCACCAGAGATGTAGAACTTCTCACCGTTGATCAACCATTCGTCACCGTCACGCACTGCACGACACTCGAGATTCTTGGCGTCAGATGACGCAACGTCGGGTTCGGTCATTGCGTACGCAGAGCGAATCTCGCCGTTGAGGAGTGGCTTTAACCACTTTTCTTTTTGTTCTGGCGTTCCAACGCGTTCGAGCACTTCCATATTGCCCGTGTCGGGTGCACTGCAGTTCATTACTTCTGATGCGATCGGGTTCTTGCCCAACTCGACGGCGATGTACGCGTAGTCGAGGTTGGACAAACCCTCACCAGTTTCGGCATTGGGCAAGAAGAAATTCCATAGCCCGGCTTTCTTGGCTTTATTCTTCAGTTGCTCGAGCAGTTCCAGCTGACCTTCGCCATAACTCCAACGATCAGCACGACCTTCGCCCAATTCGAAGTATTTGCGGGTAACTGGTTCAATTTCTTCGGCGATGAACTTCTTTACTGCTTCATACAGCGGCACGGCTTTGGCCGACATTGCAAGATTCATTGCATCATCAGTAGCGACACCCGAATACATGCCAGGACGAGTCATGGGCTTACCCTAACCATTGATGTTTGCGTCATCGTAACCGTTCAGGCACTGAACTGAAGGCCGACAAACTCGCCTGTTTGACGCCACGCATCAAGAAACTCAAAGAAAGCAATCGGTCCGCCCGGGTGTCCACTGCCGTTGAACATGTCGCTTTGAGAAATCGGCTGGCCCTCATTGTTGTAATAGCCAGGCGTGCAATCGGGGTTGCCACGCAAACCGCGCTGGTTGCTGGTGATGAAAGTGAGCCAGTCGTTTTCTGCCACCAGCGTCGGCTCAATTTGTCGTGCACCTGTGGCTTCGGCGTGCGCGATGACATCGGCAATTGCCAGGCCATTCTCCACATAATTTTGCGGCACATTGGCGATTTGGTTTGCTCCTTGTGTAAAGCCGATCACAAAAAGATTTGGGAACCCATGCACATGAATGCCGTGCAAACTGCGCATGCCGGTGGCCCAGTACTCAGACAGTGCAACACCGTTACGACCAGCGATATCAAAGCCGCTACGTCGTGTGTAACTGGTTCCGACCTCAAACCCCGACGCGATAATTAAGCAGTCCAACGGATAGTGCTCGCCTGCAACCCACACACCTTGTTCGTCGATGCGCTCCACACCTTGGCCGTCGGTGTCCACTAGATGCGTTGTTGGATTATTAAATGACTGCAGATACTCATCGTGAAAACATGGTCGCTTACACAACTGGCGGTACCACGGCTTGAGTGCTGCAGCAGTGCGTTCATCGCTGACAATTGCATCAACTCGCGCCCGCACTTCGTTCATCTTTTCGTCGTCAGAATCCTCGTACGCCTTGAGCAACGTCTCTGGCCCGAGAGTGGCGCCTGCTTTCACTAACTCCACCGTGCGATCACGGATGCGAATCGAAATATCAGTCCACCCATCTTTCACCAAGTCTTCTTCAGCAAAACCGAGCGTTTGCAGAACCGTGAAGTTCGCCATCCACTTGCGCTGCCAACCCGTTTCAAGGCCGGCGAACCACTGCGGGTCGATTGGTTGGTTGTTGCGCACATCAATCGATGACGGCGTGCGTTGAAACACAAAAAGTTCTCCGGCCGAACGCGACAGATGGGGAATGCATTGCACCGCTGTTGCCCCAGTGCCGATGATGCCGACGCGTTTATCTGCAAGGCCCGTCATCAATGCACCGGTCGGGCCACCACCGGTGTAGGCGTAATCCCAGCGGCTGGTGTGGAAGGCGTGGCCAGCAAACGAATGGATGCCCGCGATACCCGGCAGTTTGGGCAGGTGCAACGGCCCAGTGCCCGTGCACACATATCTGGCGCGCAACACATCGCCGCGATCGGTGTGCACGATGTAGCGCGACAGCGAATCGTCCCACACAATTGACTCGACTCCGGTGGAAAGCATTGCGTCACGCCGCAGATCAAACGTGTCGGCAATGCGCCGTGCATGCGCCTGAATCTCAGGTGCTGGCACATACTTTGCCGATGGCACCGTGCCTGTTTCTTCAAGCAGCGGTAAGTACACCATTGCCGCCGTGTCACACATTGCGCCTGGGTAACGATTCCAGTACCACACGCCACCCACATCGCCTGCTTTGTCGATGAGTCGAACGTCGGTGATACCCGCTTGTTTGAGTCGCGCCCCGATTACCAACCCAGCAAAACCGGCGCCCACCACCAGCACCTGCACATCCGTGTGCAGCGACGCACGCGGCACAACTGGCGTGTGAGGGTCGTCGAGCAAATTGGCGTAGCGACCACTTGCCTCTAGATATTGGGTGTTGCCATCGGGACGCAACCGCTTGTCGCGCTCGGCTCGATATCGCGCTCGTAACGCTGCACGGTCGCTGTCGGTGAGCTGGCTCGTCACGACGTCAGAATAGGTGCTGCTACGGTCAGTGACATGATTCGAGCCAGCGTCTATTACCCATCAACCGAAGGTTCCACCTTTGATCACGAGTATTACCGAAGTACTCATGTGCCACTGGTGCAAAAGGCGTGGTCTCCGTTGTCCGTCACCATTGAAAAGGGTGTCAATGGGCCGCACGTTGCTGCTATCCACGTGACGTTTGCATCAATGGATACATTCAACGCTGCACTGGGGGCTCCGCTTACCGGTGACGTGATGGCCGACGTGGCGAACTACACCAACATCGCACCAGTCATGCAAATCTCCGAGGTCGTCGAATAATAGGGAGTTCGTACATGAAGATCTTGGTTTTGGCACTTTCCATCTCGCTTGTATCGGTCACGAACAATGCTCAGGTGGCGGCACAGTCCGGCGTGAATTGCAAGAAGCCCGGTTCAACGACGATTTCTTCTGGAAAGAAATTCACATGTATCAAGAAGGGGAAAACCTTCGTCTGGAATAAAGGTGTAGCGGTCAAATCACGATCAACCACAAGCAGCAGCACGATTCCAAAGTCGTCCTGTCCAACTCCACTTCTTCAAACGCCAGTTGATCTCTCAGCTGTCACATCAATTCTTTATCCTGGTCAGGAGCGAGGCGGAAATTACAAAGCTCATGGTGGTTTTGGTTTTGATAACGCGACCAACAATTTGGTGACGGTGAAGATTCCACTAAGTGGCAAAATCACTCGTGTCGTTCGTTATCGAGAGATGGGTGAGGTCCAGTATCTCTTTGAGTTTGAGGGAGATTGTGGGGTTTCGTTCAGATTTGATCATTTAAGAAAATTGACTGCCAAATTTGAGTCAGTAGTTAATGCGTTTCCAATTAAAGAAGACACTCGAACTGACTTAGTCAGTCCGCCTGTCTCTGTAAGCGTTGGTGAAGTGATTGCCACGGAAGTTGGATTCCTTAATAATGTCTCTGTGGATTTTGGCGTTTACGACATGCGTCAGAAAAATGAAGCATCGAAAGACCCTGCTTGGGCGAGTGCCCATTCTCAGTTTCCGGCAGATTCTTACGGAATATGCTGGCTTAACTCACTGCCACAAGCTGACAGCGCGGCAGTGAAATTACTTCCCTCTCGTGATGCCCAAAATGGAAAGAAGAGCGACTACTGCAAATAGGTCTTGACATTGAGATTCGCACCTCAATGGTTCATGAGGGTCTTTAACCTCGACCAAGTGACTAAGACTTGACGGAATTACTTGTGAATTATTCGACGCGCATCCCGCTGATTGCTCGCGCGATAACAAGTTGTTGGATTTCACTCGTGCCCTCGAAGATGGTGTGAATTTTTGCGTCGCGGTGCCAGCGTTCGACTGGGTATTCGCGTGTGTAGCCGTAGCCACCAAGAATCTGAATCGCCTCCTCAGTTACTTTCACTGCCATCTCGGATGCGAAGTATTTGCTTTGTGAACCTTCACCGTTTTTGAAGCCACCATTTTTTGCCAGCCACGATGCACGCCAAATCAACAGGCGTGCTGCATCGATCTGGGTGATCATGTTGGCAAGTTTGAAAGCAATCGCCTGGTGCATGATGATTGGTTTGCCAAACGCCTTGCGTTCTTTTGCGTAGTCGAGCGCATACTCATAAGCGGCTCGTGCAACACCAAGCGCCTGCGCCCCAACGGCCGGGCGCGTTGCTTCGAACGTGGCCATTGCTGGTTGCTTGCCGCTTGAGGTTCCTTCGCGGTAGCGCGCCAGTTTGGCATCGAGTTTTTCTTTGCCACCCAGCAGGCAGCGACCCGGCACGCGCACATCTTCGAGCACGACTTCTGCCGTGTGGCTGGCACGAATACCGTGCTTCAGATACTTCTGTCCTTGTGACAGACCCTTGGTTCCGGGAGGAATAATGAAGCTCGCTTGACCGCGACCTTTCAGTTCGGGGTCGACCGCAGCAACTACTACGTGCACATTGGCAATGCCGCCGTTGGTAATCCAGGCCTTGGTTCCGTTGAGCACCCATTCGTCGTTGGCTTCGTCGTAAATGGCTCGCGTGCGCAGGTTTGACACATCACTTCCCGCGTCGGGTTCGCTCACGCAGAAAGCGCCAAGCTTCACGTCATCGGCGGTGCCGTAGCACTGTGGCACCCACTCCATCATTTGTTCTGGTGTTCCGTTGCCGGCAATACCAGCAGCAGCAAGACCCGAACCCATGATCGCCATACCGATACCCGCGTCACCCCAGAACATCTCTTCGATGGCCACCACCATCGTGAGCCCGGTGGGGTCGCCCATTGCATTCATGATGAAGTCGAGGCCGTACAAACCGATCTTGGCCGCTTCTTGCACCACTGGCCATGGGAATTCTTCTTTTTCATCCCACTCGTGGGCAGCAGGTCGAATGGTGTCGACCGCGAACTGATGAATCCAGTCTTTGATCTGGAGTTGGTCGTCATTTAGTGCGAGTGAGAAGTCAGCCATGACTACAAGTTACCAGTGGGTAGGTTTTGGCGTCACGTCGAGCGACGAAGTGCCGTGCCGGCCTTGGTGGTTTCCACCACATAGCCAAGGGATTGCAACTCGGCGCGTAGCGCGTCGGCTTTGGCGAAGTCTTTTGCTGCTCGGGCCGCGTCGAGTGCCTTGGCAAATGCTTGTGCGTCGTCAGCCACTTCACCCGTAGAACCAAGTTGCAAACCAAGCGCACCACACATCTCGTGCACCGCAGCCGTCAAAGCACCAGCGGCGGCACCGCCTGCATCAATGGCGGTATTCGCGCGGCGTACGGTGTCAAAGATATGAGCCATGGCGTTCGGTGTGTCCAGGTCGTTGTCCATGATCTGCACAAACCGCGCGAGGGTGTCGGCATCGGCGGCTGCGGTTTGCCCTGCACTTCGGGCCGCAAACGAATCCAAACCCGCGAGCGCTTGCACCGAGGCATCGATGTTGTCTTGCCCCACTTTCACCGGCGAGCGATAGTGGGTTTGTAGCAGCAACATGCGATACGCGCGCGGGTCATAGTTGTCGAGCAAATCCAACAAGTTGGCTACGTTGCCGATGCTCTTCGACATTTTCTCGCCCTCTGGGTCGACCACGAAGCCGTTATGCATCCAATGGTTGGCGAATTGTTTGCCGAGTGCCACTGCCTGAGCGCGCTCGTTTTCGTGATGTGGGAAGCGCAGGTCGGCGCCACCACAATGCAAATCAAAACCCTCACCCAATAACTCCAGACTCATCACCACGCACTCGCTGTGCCAACCAGGTCGACCATCACCCCATGGTGACGGCCAAGATGGCTCGTCAGGTTTGGAAAATTTCCACAAGGCAAAATCTGCCGAGTGACGTTTTTCTTGCGCACCAAGCACCTCGCGGTCTCCGCCGCCAGCCAACATGTCGTCGAGCGACTGGTGGGCAAGAGCGCCGTAGCCGGGCACGCTCTCGACGGAAAGATACACGCCATCACTAGTGATGTACGCCGCACCGCGTTCCACGAGCGCGCCAATCATGTGCACCATCTGCTCGACATAGTCGGTGGCATGAGGAATATCGGTCGGGCGCTTTACGCCGAGGCGGCCCATGGCATCGAACCACACCGACTCGCACTTGTGCGTGATGTCTTGCCAAGGTCGGTTCTCACGATTGGCGCGATCGATGATCTTGTCATCAATGTCGGTGATGTTGGAAACGAGTCGCACCTCGATGCCTTGCCACTCGAGATATTGACGCAAAACGTCATAGACGAGCGTGGCACGGCCATGGCCGAGATGCGGCGGGCCATACACCGTGGGGCCACACAAATACATCCCCAGCTTGCCTGGTTCGCGCATGGCGAGCGGTCGAACTTCGCGCGTCAGGGTGTCATACAGCGCGAACACGTGATGATTCTACGAGTAATGCCGCGCCACTACCGTTGAGTGCGCATGTCGAACGGTTCCCCGACGCGCAGAGTTCCCGAGAAACCGACACTCTCTGGGGTGGAAGCCCGATTGGTCGAAC
>Ga0222713_10000573_pt1 | contig 41523 bp, 38 predicted proteins | sample C33_649DmetaG_FD_165061 | JGI IMG/M metagenome (GOLD analysis project Ga0222713, IMG submission 165061) | Estuarine water microbial communities from San Francisco Bay, California, United States - C33_649D | ecosystem: Environmental > Aquatic > Marine > Unclassified | place: USA: California... | reverse complement strand
AACGTGGTCAAGGTCTTCCTAACCGAAATTAACTCTCGGCCAGCGCCCCGGGTTTTTACACCGTATTGACGAGGTAGCTGTATCTAGGTACTCCCCTTAATTGGTGCCTATCGTAAACAGTCCTTGATAAAACTGCAATTTATACTCGACCTGAAGAGAAATCTTCGAATGTTATGAAATTCCCTCGGCTACGATGACCTGATGTCTCACTTAGTTTTGCTAGAGATGATGGGCATCGGACTCTTGGTTGGGCTGGCGAAAACCTCAATCGGGGGGCTTGGACTTCTGTGCGCCGCACTTCTCACACAAATTCTTCCTGCCAAAGAATCCACGGGTGTATTGCTCATCTTATTAATAATTGGCGACCTATTTGCTATTACAGCGTATAGAAAATATGTTGATTGGAAATTTCTCAGAACACTATTCATGCCAGTATTTGTAGGCTTAGTTTTTGGTGCGATTTTTCTTTCTCAATCTACTGATGAATCTTTAAAGAAGTTCATCGGGTGGGTAGTTGTGATATTGGTGATTCTCTATCCATTAAGTCAGTATTGGCAGAAAAAAAATTCAGATCTGAACTCTCGATTTCCCCGGTTTCTTCGCCTGACTCTCGGGTCGACAGCTGGATTCATGAGCATGGTTGCCAATTCTGGTGGTACACCAATGAGTATCTATTTATTTCTTCGTCGCGAATCAGTAATGAACTTCTTAGCGAATTCGGCTTGGTTTTTCTTTATTGTTAACTTGATAAAGCTCCCCTTCACTATAGGTCTGGGAATTCTTGAGGTAACTTCATTTAAGTTTATTTTACCTGCAATACCAGCGATAGCTGTAGGAGCACTTATTGGAAAGAAAATCGTTTCACAAATCAATCAGAAAATATTTCAAAATTTGACTCTTATTTCAGCAGGTCTCGTAGGAACAAAATTGATACTCTCTTGATGAAAGCCCGTGTAAGCCCCTAACTATCGCTTACATGTAATCTACTTAAACTGTCCAATGTGAAAATTCCATATTTAGCTCTAGAATCTCTCATCATCTACCAGGGGGAATAAATGAGCAACGTAGTAAATCATTGGATAAATGGTGCAGAATTTGTAAGTAAATCGGGTCGAACATCACCAGTTTATGATCCTGCACTTGGCACTGAAACAAAAAGAGTTGCTCTAGCCAATCAAACCGAGATAGATGCGGCCATCAAGGCGGCAAAAGATGCGTTCCCAGCTTGGAGAGACGCTTCACTAGCCAAGCGTCAACAAGTTGTCTTTGCTTTCAGAGAATTGTTAAATTCCCGCAAAGGTGAACTTGCGGAAATCATTACGAGTGAACATGGGAAAGTACTCTCTGATGCCCTTGGTGAGATTACACGGGGCCAGGAAGTAGTGGAATTCGCAACAGGTATCCCTCACTTGCTCAAAGGATTTTATTCAGAAAATGTTTCAACTGGTGTAGATGTCTACTCAACACGTCAACCACTTGGTGTTGTAGGAATCATTAGTCCATTTAACTTCCCAGCGATGGTACCTATGTGGTTCTTCCCCATTGCAATTGCGGCAGGAAATACTGTAGTAATAAAGCCTTCTGAGAAAGATCCTTCAGCGTCAATATGGATTGCAAAGCTTTGGAAAGAAGCCGGCCTACCTGATGGTGTTTTTAATGTACTTAATGGTGATAAAGAATCCGTAGATGGTTTACTCAATAGCCCAGATGTTGAGTCAATCTCATTCGTTGGTTCTACTCCGATTGCACAATATATTTATGAGGGAGCCTCTCGAACAGGCAAACGTGTCCAAGCTCTTGGTGGCGCTAAAAATCATATGTTGGTTTTACCTGATGCAGATCTTGAGTTAGTTGCTGACTCTGCGATTAATGCTGGATTTGGTAGCGCTGGCGAACGTTGTATGGCAATTTCTGTAGTTGTAGCAGTTGAACCGGTGGCTGATCAATTGATTTCCAAAATAGTAGATCGCATGAGCAAGCTACGCACCGGCGATGGTCGTCGTGGCTGTGATATGGGTCCACTTGTCACTAAAGAACATCGTGACAAAGTTGCGTCATATATTGAAGTTGCTGAAAAAGATGGTGCGACGGTAGTTGTCGATGGTCGAAACCCGAAAGTTGATGGCGAACCTAATGGCTTCTGGCTGGGACCAACACTTATCGACAAAGTTCCAACAACTTCTAAGGTCTACACAGAAGAAATTTTTGGTCCAGTACTCTCGATTGTTCGCGTCAAGAGCTACGACGAAGGTGTTTCTCTGATTAATAGTGGTGCATTTGGAAATGGAACTGCAATCTTTACCAATGATGGTGGTGCTGCTCGTCGATTCCAAAATGAGATTCAGGTAGGAATGGTTGGGATTAACGTTCCAATCCCTGTGCCTGTTGCATACTACTCATTTGGAGGCTGGAAGCAATCACTCTTCGGTGACACAAAAGCTCACGGTGTTGAAGGTGTTCACTTCTTCACCCGCGGCAAAGCAATTACTTCGCGTTGGCTTGATCCAAGCCACGGTGGAATTAACCTCGGTTTCCCACAGAACTAATTACTTCCATGTCCTCTCCTAACAAGTGGTACTTCCGTAAAGGTGAGTTGAAATCTGCTGTTTGGGAAGTCCATGTGGACGCAAATAATCCGCCGGCAAAACCTTGGGCCTCAACGGGCATTCGCGTGGGAAAACTCTCTTCAGGCGTATTCCTTGAATTACCGGCTGACAACAATGAGAGACTTATTTTTCCTCTTGAAGGTGAAAAAATATCAGTTCAATATCTTCTATCCAATTCAGATGAAATTCACACCCAAGTTCTAAGAGGTCGTAAGTCAGTCTTTCATGGTCCTTCTGATCTGCTATACCTTCCGATTAATACTCGAGCTTCCGTTTCGGGTCTCGGTCGTGTTCTTGTTAGTGAGTCACCTGCGAAAAACTCTAAGCCAGTGAAATACATGCCAAAGGAAGATGTTCCTGTTGAGCTTCGAGGGGCTGGTCGTGAAACGAGACAGGTACATAACTTTGGATTGCCAGATGTTCTTGATGCGGATCGAATGATTGCAGTAGAAGTTATCGTTCCGGCAGGTAACTGGTCAGGTTCACCGGCTCATAAGCACGATACATATGTGCCGGGAAAAGAATCAAATCTGGAAGAAATATATTATTTTGAATCAGCGGTGTCACGAGGTTTAGAGACTCCAGTCTCCTCCAATCCATTTGGTATTTTCAGAGGTATTTCAGCTGATAATCGGCCGTACGATGTAAATGAAGAAATACATTCTGGCGATGTCGTATTAGTGCCATATGGATGGCACGGCCCAGCAGCAGCAGGACCTGGATATGACTTGTACTTCTTTAATGTAATGGCTGGCCCTGACCCAGATCGTGAATGGAATCTCACTGACCACCCAGATCAAGCTTGGATCCGCAAATCGTGGGAAACGCAAAAAACAGACTCTCGACTACCTTACAAAGCATAAAAGGAGCAAAGAATGACTCAGCAAATTCGCGTAGGAACTGCACCAGATTCGTGGGGCGTTTGGTTTCCAAGCGAGCCGACACAAGTTCCATGGGATCGCTTCCTTGATGAAGTTGAGGCTTCCGGATATCACTGGATTGAATTAGGACCATTTGGATATCTTCCTACAGATCCAAAAAGGCTTGAAGATGAACTGGGTAAGAGAAATCTCAAACTTACGGCAGGAACTGTCTTTACAGGATTTCACAAACTGGATGAGAGTCAATGGCAACGAGCTTGGGATCAAGCACTTGCTGTTGCAAATCTTGTTTCTAAACTTGATGTTAAGCATCTAGTAGTGATCCCAGATTTGTGGCGAGATCCACAAACTGGTGACGCACAGGAATCTCGAACATTATCTAATGAACAATGGAAGAGACTTGCCGCTGGGCATGACAAACTCGGGAAAGCACTACTGGAAGAATTTGATATTCGCCAGCAATTCCACTCTCACGCAGATAGTCATATTGGAACTTATCAAGAAGTAGAGAGATTTTTAGAAGAAACGAATAAGGATTACACCAATCTATGTCTCGATACTGGTCATTTTGCCTATTACCTTGGTGATAACGTCAAGTTGATGAACGCCTACCCTGAGCGGATTGGATACCTACATCTTAAGCAAGTGCATCCAGATATTTTGGCTAATGCACTTAAGAATGACCTTCCATTCGTTGAGGCTGTAGCTCAAGGTGTTATGACTGAACCCGGCTTCGAAGGTGTTCCAAAATTTGCACCTATTATCGAAAAAGCACTAGAAATCAATCCTGAGATTTTCGCAATTATTGAGCAGGATATGTATGGCTGCTCGATTGATATGCCATTCCCAATTGCACAACGTACCCGTGAACATATTTTGGCAACTACCCGAGCTGCCCGAGTCAAGTAATTCTGATAAAAAGACTATCGACTGGAGAAAAAGATGAAAATCGCATTAGACCCAACACCTTTCCACCACACTCATAAGCTTTTGGAATTTCCTGCCGTAGCTGCAGAATTAGGGTTCAAATACCTTCAGATGACTCCACATCCTGATTTCATTCCATTTTTTAATCATCCGAAAGCGGATGACAACCTGGTCAAAAAAATGAAGCAAGCATGTAAGGACTCAGGGGTTGAAATTGCATCCGTGCTTCCCGTATTGCGATGGTCTGGTCCTGATGAAGATGCGAGAGAAGCGGCTATCCGTTACTGGAAGCGCGCAATTCAAATTACCGTAGATCTAGGTGTGAAAACTATGAATACCGAATTCTCGGGTCGGCCCGAAAGAGCGGAAGAATCAGAACGTGCCTTCTATAGATCAATGGAAGAGTTGTTGCCCATCATTGAACGCGAAGGTCTAGATGTATTAATTGACCCACATCCAGATGATTTTGTGGAAGACGGGTTACAAGCAATTCGTACTATTCGCGGAGTAAACTCTAAAAATATTGGACTAGTTTATGTCGCGTCTCACACCTTCCACATGAATCAACCTCCATTGACGATCATGCGTGAGGCGGGTGAAATGCTCCGATTGGTGCACGTATCTGACACAATGGACCATAAGCGTTCAGATGGGCTTCGCTACATTACGAACCCTCCCGGAAACTCTGTGAGAGTACATCAGCATCTCAAAATTGGGGATGGCGATGTGAATTGGCCAGAATTCTTTGGCGGCCTCAAAGAGATAGGGTTCCTAGATAATCCAAAAAGCGTGATGTGTTCATCCGTCTTTGCTGAAAATGAAAAAAATAAAGAAACTGCAAAATACCAACTCGCAAAAATTCAAGAAATGATTTAGGTGAATTAGTTATGTCAAAGATTGGAGTAGCAGTAATTGGGGCTGGAATGGTTGGGAGGGCCCATGCTGCTGGATTTCGTGCCGCAAGCACAGTATACGGTCCCGGTTTACCAGAAATTGATTTGGTCACAATCGCAGACCTCAATGCTGAGTTTGCGCAAGATTCTGCGAGACGATTTGGTTATCGCAACTCTGAAACTGATTGGAGGACAATACTTTCCGATTCCAGCATTCAAGTGGTGAGTGTTGCTGTTGCCAACTCGCTACATCGGGAAATATCAGAAGCACTTCTGAAAGCAGGAAAGCATGTTCTTTGTGAAAAACCATTAGCTCCATCAACTGCGGATGCCCGAGCGATGGTTGAGACCGCTAAAAAGGCAAAAGATTTGCATGCAGGGACTGGATTCACTTTCCGAAGATCCCCTGCGATAGGCGCAATCAAAAACGAATTAGAAAATGGCAACCTTGGGAAACCGTACTTTTTTAACGGTCATTATTGGTGTGATTATGCTGCTGATTCGTCTCGGCCAATGTCATGGAGGTATAAAGGCGGTCCTGGTTCTGGCGCGCTAGCTGACATTGGCTCACACGTTGTAGATCTAGCGGAATTTATGTTTGGGGAGATTGAATCAGTCTCTGGTGCTGTATTAACCACTTTTACTCAAAGGCGTGCTCTACCATCTGGTACTGCTATGGGTCATGCAGCGACTTCACTCTCAGATGTTTACGAAGATGTTGAAAACGAAGATCTTGTTACCTTTATTGCAAAATTCAAAAGTGGTGCAACTGGAACTTTTAGTTCCTCACGAGTGGCCCACGGTCTAGCAAACGGACTTGGATTTGAAATTCACACCGAAAAAGGTGCTGCAACTTTTGATCTAGGTCGCATGGGAGAATTCGGATACTTCGATAGTACGACACCACATCAAACTTCAGGATATCGTCAAGCATTTATTGGGCCGGATCACCCATATATAGCTGGAGGTATGGCGATGGATTTCCCAACCGTTAATTACGGTCAAAATGACCTGTTTGTCTGGCAAGCACGAGCTTTTCTAGAGCAAGTTGCTGGATTAAGCAGACTACCTAAAGTAGCTACCTTTGAAGAAGGTCTTCGCAATTTAATAATCCTGGATTCAATTGTTGAATCGGCGCTCCACAATGGAATTGAAGTTAAAATCAAGTAGATCTACGAATAATCAATTCCAGTGGTAAACATATTTCACGTGGTTCCGACATAAGTGGATCTTTAATAAGTTTGTTGACTAGCAACGCCGCTTCTTTTCCTGAACCGTGAAGTTGTTGTTTTACAGTGGTAAGTCCCATGTAGTCGGCGATATCGATGTCATCAAAGCCCACTACACCCAAATCTCCTGGTACCTTGATTCCCAATTCCTCGGCGGCTCTCAGGACTCCAAGTGCGTTAATGTCTACTCCACAAAATAAAGCATCTGGCCGGTTTGAACTCTTGAGTAGCTCAGTTGCCTTAATTCTCGAGTCTTCAATACTGTAATCGGGAGTAATAATTAATTCAGGATTTACCTTTCTCCCATTTTCAAGAAGTGTATTGATATATCCCTGTTCTCTTTCTTTAGAAGGATTTGAAGAATAACTAGGAAGAGGATTAAAGCCGACATATCCAATATTTTTATAGCCTCTGTCAATCAGATGCTGGACTCCTAGTCGCGCACCCTCAGAATTATCTACTTTGAAAGATGTGAAACGGGTGTCTGAAGTTTCAATAAGTGTAGTTGGAAATTTAGTGGAAGAAATTCGAGTCAAATCTTGTCCATTTATCGGAAGCGACATGATAATCAAACCGTCATATCTACCAGAAGATGCTAAAGAATCGAGAAATTTATTGTTCTGCGGATTTAAAATCTTTTGAGCATCAATCTGAAAAATAATTAACTCAGATTGTAACTCGTCAAGAGCAGAGGAAATTCCCTGCAGCCTTTGCGTAAAACCAGGATAGGTATTAAGTGGAGCAACTACTGCAATTCGATCATTATGATGTCTCGCTCGTGCCGCTGCTTCCATATCTGGTGTGTATGACAATTTATGAACAGCTTCCATGACTCGCGAACGTGTCGCTTCAGAAACTCGGTGAGGCTTATTTAATGTTCGACTCACAGTCGCAATCGACACTCCTGCCAAGGCAGCTACTTCATAAATCGAGGATTTGGGCACGCACCTATCATCGGCCTAATCCCAAGGTGAGTCAAAAATGGCCTCTTTGGAGCGCGAATCGGGCCGAACTATTGAATGTAAGCCATTGAAATTCATGAATTTTTATACGGTTGGAAAGCGACATCTTGCTGTTTACATTTGTTTACAAAAGACTTTCATACTTAACACTTTCATTTTTTTTAACTAGAGTTAGAGTCCTACATTGTACAGAAAGTTGGAATTGTAATGCATATCGGAGTTTATACAGCAGTCTTGCATGATCGTGATATTGATTCTGCCCTAGATGTAATCAAAGGATTGGGACTTAATGGAGCAGAAATCAATTCTGGCGGCTTTCTTCCTCCGGTGCATTTACCAATTGATGACATTATGAACTCTGATGTCAAACGAGATGAATACTTGGACAAGTTTTCTTCTCGTGGAATTAAGTTGACTGCCCTTAATTGTAACGGAAATCCTTTGAGTCCAAATAAAGCAGTTGGACAACGTCAATCACAAGATGTAATAGATGCAGTCAAGATTGCAAATCGTCTCGGAGTTGATCGCGTTATTACGATGTCAGGTTTACCAGCAGCAGAATCAACAGGTTCTCGAGCTGCTTGGTATGTAAATCCTTGGAGTTCTGAACACATGGATGCCCTTGACTACCAATGGAATGAAGTAGCGATTCCATTTTGGCAGAAGGTTGATAAAGTTGCCGAAGAAAACGGTGTAAAAGTTGGTCTTGAAATGCATCCTCAGAATGTTGTATTCAACCCTTCTACGATGCTTCGCTTGGTAGAAAAGGGAAATCTTAGAAATATTGGCGCCGAAATGGATCCTTCTCATTTATTTTGGCAGCAAATTGATCCAATACATGCACTAGAGGTACTCGGGGAATTGGTTTATTGCGCAGCGGCGAAAGATGTTCGAATTAATCCTGGAGTAAAGATTCATGGCGTATTAGACGATCGATTTACAAGAATCCCGCGCGAGCAAAATCCACTTCCACTTTCTCACGATGGTCAATTCGTCGTAAATCAATGGCCAAAAGACTCTGCTTGGGATTTCGTGGCTCTTGGAGAGGGTCACGACCAGGCATTCTGGACTAAGTTTCTGCAAACTCTTGCAAAGACTAGCCCTAAGACTGACATCGCGATTGAACATGAAGATGCATCATTCGGTCGGGAAGAAGGTTTGAGAATCGCGGCAAATGTTCTGAAGACTGCATATGCTGCTCTCTAAGAGGGCATTAGCCTTCACTCAATTCAATTTTATTTTCACCGGCAGCCCAAACATTCAATAAGGAGAATAAATGTCAGATTCGCCATTCATCTACATGAAAGAGCATTCAAAAACAGTTCTCTGGAACGATTCAGCTGATCCCAAGGAGATTAAAGATGCTCTCACATGGGGGATTGTAGGAGCAACATGTAATCCTGTGATTGCATTGACGGCACTGAAAGCCGATAAAGAGTATTGGGTGACCAGAATCAAGGAATTTGCGAAGGCAAATCCTCAGGCAACAGACGATCAAATTGGATGGGCCATGGTCAAGGAGCTTTCATCCAATGCGGCCAAGTTATTTGAACCAGAGTTCGAAAAGCAGAATGGACGAAATGGCAGGCTTTCTATTCAGACGGACCCTCGAAACTTTCGAGATGCAAAACTTCTTGCGTCACAGGCAGTTGAATTTTCAAAAATTGCAAAAAATATGATTGTTAAAATTCCAGTCACTTCAGAAGCAATTGCGGCTTTTGAAGAAGCGACCTATCAGGGCGTTAGCATCAATGCAACGGTTTCCTTTTCAGTCGCCCAAACTGTTGCTGTTGCCGAAGCCGTCGAACGAGGACTTAAGCGTCGTGAAGCTGAGGGCTTAGATATTTCCCAGATGGGACCCGTCTGCACAATCATGGTGGGACGCGTTGATGACTGGGTAAAGGTTTCAGCTGAAAAAGCAGGAGCAGTGATTGATCCAGGAATCATGGAGTGGGCAGGTGTTGCCGTCTTTAGAAATGCGCATAAAGTATATGAGCAACGTGGATATCGCACACGATTACTTTCCGCGGCATTCCGCAATCACATGCATTGGTCAGGAATCCTTGGGGGGGACTCTGTTATTTCTCCACCTTACTCTTGGCAGTTAAAAATCAACAAATCTGGAATTATCCCGAATCTAAACAGCGTCGAAGAACCAATTGAAAATCGAATTCTTGAGCCTATGTTAGAGAAACTTCCTGAATTTAGAAAGATGTACGACGTAGATGGACTAAAAGCCGAAGAGTTTACAAATTTTGGTGCAACTCAACGAACGTTGCGCGGCTTCTTGCAATCGGTAAATGATCTCGAGTCGTTTGTGAGAGATGTGACTGTCCCGAATCCCGATAAATAGGCGTTTTGAGATGCATCAGTTACCTCAACCCCATATTTTTCATGATTCAGAATCTAGGCCGCTTCGTTGGGGAATTTTTGGAGCGGGATGGATTTCAGATGCCATGGTTAAAACTGCAAAGAAAAATTCGCATCAGGATTTTGTAGCGGTTGCTTCGCGAACTCCAAATAAGGCAGAAGTCTTTGCACATAAATGGAACTTGCCATCTTTTTACACATCGTACGAAGAGTTAGTAAATCGTGATGACATTGATGCGATTTACGTAGGAACATTGCCATCTGATCGACTTGAAGTTGCATTAATTGCTATCAATGCAGGTAAGCACGTTCTGATTGAAAAGCCAATTACTATGGATCTCGCTGCGGCCGAAGAAATATACAGAGCTTCAAAAGCTAAAAAAGTACTAGCTGTTGAAGCTATGTGGACCAGGTTTCTCCCTCAGATGGATATAGCTCGACAATTGCTTTCCAATGGAGATCTCGGTGAGATTGAATTAGTAATTTCAAATTTCTGCCAAGCGAATTTGGAGGTTCCTCGATTATTCACTCCAGGTGGCGGGAACCCGATAATCGATATGGGAATCTACCCAATTGCCTTTTCTCAGCAATTCCTGGGTGAACCTGAAGAGATACATGCATTTGGTCAACTTCATCAAAACCAAATAGATGAGGAAACACATGCGTTTATGCGATATTCAAATGGAGCCCGTTCCAATTTCGTTCTTTCAGCACGAACCGGTTTACCCCACTGGGCAGGAGTTTCAGGAACAAAAGGAGCGCTTACCTTTGGTACTCCCTTCTTCACTCCCACATCCATAACTTTTCACGAACCTGGATTTAACGGCACACAAACTTCTTGGATTGATAATTTGGACATTCCAGAGCATGAAGGTCTGATACATCAAGTGCATGCATTTGCTCAATACGTTGAACAGGGATTTTTTGAAGCACCTCTCTATACCCATGAAGAGTCTCTTTCCAATATTAAAACTGCAATCACTATAGGAGAACTAATAGGAACAAGCTTTAAGTGAGACTATAATTAACCATGACAAATTTGCGATGGGGCTTTCTTGGTAATGGTTGGATTGCAACGGTCTTGGCAAAAGATTTTGCACATGCAGGTTTGACTATTCAAAGTGTAGGTGCCCGGACTCAAGAGAAAGCTGAAGACTTCGGAAATCAGTTTTCTATTCCAAATCGCCACCCTAGCTACGAAGCGCTTGTAAACGATGATGAAGTAGACATTGTTTATATCGCCACGCCTCATACGCGTCATCATCAAGATGCCCTTTTAGCTATCAAAGCTGGAAAGCATGTATTGCTTGAAAAACCATTTACCGTAAATGCTCGGGAAGCCAAAGAAGTAATTGATGCAGCAAAGTCAATGAATGTATTCATTATGGAAGCTATGTGGACTCGGTTCTTGCCGGTTCAATCTGCAATTCAAGAGGTTATAAAAAAGGGATTGATTGGCCGACCTCGTTACATCGTGGCAGAACATAGCCAAGAGTTAACGTCTAAGCCTCGGCTTTGGGATCCTGAATTGGGCGGAGGAACACTTCTAGATCTTGGAATATATCCTTTAAATTTCATTGTCAGAATCTTAGGGGTGCCAAGTAAGGTGACTGCCAAAGCGCATCTCACTACCGATAAGGTTGATGAATCACTTTCTGCGATACTGGAATATCCTTCAGATGCAATGGCGACATTTTTCTCTAGTATGTCTGCGACTGGTCCGGCATATGCCTCTATCATGGGAAGTAAGGGCCGAATTGACCTCGATTATCGCCTGCTTGAACAGACTACATTCAGGGTATATAACAATGACGCAGAAATAATTCATTCCTACTCTGAAGAAATATTAGGGACAGGTCGCCAATATCAGGCTCTAGAAGTCGAGCGGTGCATCAAGGCGGGTCAAAATGAATCACCTACAATGAGTCACAAGGACACAATCGATATTCTTAAGCTTGCAGACGAAATGCGATTTCAAGTAGGTGTTACCTACAACAATGATCGCATTTAATCTACTTAGTGCGAATATTGAATCTTAATTACTAGAACTTCCAGTCAACTCTTCGATTTCCTTTTCAAGATCTGCCATAGCTTCGCCACCAGCCATAAGATCGATGATTTGCTCGCGGGTACGTTCACCTTTGCGGAAATCATCTGCCTTCTCACCATGGATGAGGACCGCAAAGTGATCACCCACTGCTAAAGCATGCGTAACATTGTGAGTAATTAGAATTACTGCAATGCCCTTCTGACGCGCTTGCATGATGATTCTGAGGACGTGAGATGACTCCTTCACTCCAAGCGCCGCAGTTGGCTCATCTAGTATAAGAACTTTTGCGCCAAAATGCACCGCGCGTGCAATCGCAGACACTTGACGCTCACCACCGGACAGCGAACCAATAAGTCGCTCACCATCAGTAACTCGAGTGATTCCCATTGCCTGCATTTCACGCACAACAACTTCATTCGAATATTTCCGATCAATGCGCTTAAAAGGTCCCCATCCTTTCGTTGGTTCGAGCCCAACAAAGAACGAGCGACCTAACGACATTAGTGGGAATGTCCCACCAAATTGGTGAACAGTTGCAATTCCTAATTCATTAGCATCACGTGGAGATTTAAAGGTTATCTTTTCGCCTTGCCACTCAAGAGTTCCTGAGGTAGGTTCGTGAAATCCAGAAATCACTTTGATTGCGGTCGATTTTCCAGCCCCGTTATCTCCGAGTAGGCAGAGAACCTCACCTGGAAATACATCGATGGAGACCTTGTGCAGAGCTCGATATCCAGAGAAGTTTTTTGAGATATCTGTAAGCCTCATAATTGGTTGGACATTATTATTTGAATTCGTTGTCATGAGATTTACGCACCTTTCTTACTCTTGCCAGAGATAGCTAATCTACGGAAAGTATTGTTTGTGAGAACAGCAATCAGCAAGAGAACTCCAAGAATTAATGAAGCCCAATCCGACTCCCAGCCTGTGTAATAAATACCTTGGTTCACAATGGCGAATGTCATAGCTCCAAGAATTACGCCAACGGTAGATCCATATCCACCCGTAAGTAGCACACCTCCAACTACAACTGCGATGATTGAGTTGAAGACGAAAGATTGACCCGCATTTACTTGTGCGCTCTCATAAAGAATTGTCTGCATAACACCTACAAGTGATGCCGCAAAACCTGAGGCTGTAAAGAGAGATATCCGAACTTTATCCACGGGAATACCTGTCAGGCGTGCAGAAATAGCATCACCGCCAATTGCATAGATCCAGTTTCCCCACGGGCTCTTATAGAGAATCCATGAAACGATTCCTGCCACAACTAACCAAATAATAATTGCAGTTTCGAATTGTTCAAATAGATAAGTACCTAGGATTGTCTTAGATAAATGATCAGGTTTAATACTTACTGCGACTGTGCCCGTTATGAGCTTACAAAGTCCGAGCATTAATCCGAAAACAGCAAAATTAGTTGCAAGCGTAACCACAAATGAAGGTAGGTTAGTACGTACAACAATTAAGCCATTTAAAAAACCAATAAAGGTACCTAGCGCTAATCCAGAAAAAATTCCCACTGCGGTCGGAAGACTGAAGTAGCCAGAGAGAACTGCAGTAGTTACGCCTCCAGCAGCGAGAGTCGATCCCACAGAGAGGTCCAGATCACCAGCAATCATTACCAGCGCGACCGGTAGTGCAATAATGCCAAGCTCTGCGGCGATATTTAGCCAACTGGCCGTTCCAGCAAGTGCAATGAAGTTCTCGCCTCCGAAAATAGCAAAGAAAATGTATATGACAACGAGCCCAATCAAGGCTCCAAACTCGGGACGACGAATAAATGAACTTAAATTGTACTTCGACCGAAAATTTCCAGCCATTCTATGAACTCCAATTTTACTCGTTAAGAAGATATTAGGTTGCACCGGCTCGGGCGAGCCGGTGCAACCTAAATCTTAGGCCACTACTTCCAGTAAATTAGCGCTGACCACTCTTTGCCGCACCAATAATCACCGCTGCATTTTCCTTGGTAACCAATGAGGGTCCCGTTAGTAATTCAGTGGTGCCTGGGAGCATTCCAAATGCTACCCATGTAAATGCATATGTGACTACTTGGTAGCCCTGCAACCAGCCAAGCTGATCTACAGCTGCTGTTGACTTTCCATCACGGATACGCTCCAAAATATTTGGAGAAACGTCCCATGAACCAAGTTGAGCCTTGCTCTTTGCAGCTTCGATTCCTGCATTCGCAGCATCTGTATCAACAGAAGCAATTGTAAATACAGCATCGATTGTTGCATCAGTGGTCAAAGCGCCCTTTACAGCGTTTGAAATTGCAGTTGCATCGCCAAACTTTGTCGCAGGAAGTTCGAGAGTTTCGCCCTTACCGCCACCTGACTTCATGCCTTCTGCCATACCATCGCAGCGCTGCTTAATGTTTGCAGATCCTGGTGATGTATTAATGCAAAGACCATGCTTTGCGCCCTTGCTTGCTAAGTACTTACCAAGAGTAATTCCGGCTTGGTACTCATTTGTTCCGATGTATGCCTTTGCACCTGTCGCTTCAAGTTGTTCCTGCCCAGCGTTATAAAGAAAGACAGGAATCCCTGCAGCGATTGCCTTCTTAATTTCTGGATTCTGCGCAGATGACACCCAGTTAGGTAACGCTAGCGCAGCTGGCTTTTGTGATACGGCTGTGCGGATTAGCTTTACCATATCTGGTCCTACGTTGTCGTAATTCTTCAAGCCGACATACTTAACTGACACTCCAGCCTGTAATGCAGGACCAGAAGCAGCTTTAACGCCATTCTTCACAATAGCGAAGAATGCATCTCCACCACCAAGAACAATGACTGTTTTCTTTGCTGCTGCATGTGATGCAGGTGCACTAAGACCTGTCAGTGCAAGTGCAGTAGCAGAAAATGCCACTGCAATTTTTAGAGAACGTGAAATCTTCACTATTCATACCTTTCGTAAGATCTACTAGTTTAATTTCGAATTAAACTATTTCGACTCAGAAATTTTCTGGCCGAGCCATCCCCGCACTTTGCACTTGTAATTTCATTTACAAAGCGTTGGTTAAGTTGTGCAAAATTAACACTTGTAAACAAATGTAAGAACTTTACTTGGCATCGTTATCAGAATGTTATGACATTAATGAGCGCAATTTTGGAATGTCCAAGCACAAAATTTGGCAAATGTAATCAAATAAAAAACTTGGCTCTAACTTAGAGAGCCTAGGTAGCGCAGAATCTAAAAGATTTAAAGGTAGAAACTTGGTTTCTGCTCATACTTCACCGAACAAATCGCTCCACTCTTAAGTGCTTCTAGTCCTGCGGCAACTGCAGCGGCCGCGAGATAACCATCCCAGGCACTTGGACCATCGAATTTCCTTGTTCTAATCGAATTAATCCATTGCTGTAATTCAAAATTAAATGCATCGGCGAATCGAGACTTGAATGAAACATGCTCCGGCGTTGAAATTGCTCCCTCGAAAAATTGTGTCATTCCAGAAGTTCGACCAATTTCTGCTATTCCCTTTTCGAAAACAGCCTCTGTCTTAACTTGATACCCAAATTGAACAGAGACATTCATTTCGACGGTAGCTAATACACCGGAATCAGTTTCAAGTAGGACAAGAATTGGTTCTTGAAGTCGTTCTGGTGAAAATGAATTTCGTTTCAAATGACGTACTTGAACAGTTTTTATTGGGGAATCTGTTAGGAAGCGCACCACATCTATTTCATGGACTACAGAATCAAAAATCAACATCTCATTGTGATATGAATCTGGAACACTCGGATTTCGGTGTGCGCAATGTAATCCCAATAACTCGCCTTGTTTTTTGCTAGCTATCAGACTCTTGAGTTCCATGTAGCCAACGTCATATCTACGCATGAACCCTACTTGAATAAGTTTTCTTCCTTTGGCAATTTCTGCATTGACTATTCTGAGTGAGGAATCAGGATCAGGGGTTAATGGTTTTTCACAGAGGATCGGTAATCCGTATTCAAGAACTGGGAGAATAACCGGTTCATGAAATTGTCCAGGCGTTGCAATAAGAACCGCATCCATGGCCTTGGACTCTAGGGCCGACTCAATAGTAGGAAACCATTGAGCGTTTGGCGAAATTTGAAGTGCAGTTCTAGCACGAGATTCATCTGGCTCCACAATGGCAGAAACAGAAGCCCCGGTGATACTATTTTCAAATCTCGCTACATGCTCAAGACCAATAAAACCAGTCCCCACAACTCCAACTCTTACATCACTCATAACTTATTCCCTCATCTTGGGTTGTTCAAAATATGCAGTAGGGTAGCAAGAAATTTCTGACGAAAACTGATGTAAGAGAATGTAAGAAGATGAAAGCGGAATCTTTAATTGATTAGTTGAGTTCTGGTGAGTAGAGTCTGCACATGTCTAATTCAATTAAATTCGCAGTCATTGGCGCTGGTCGCATTGGGGTAGTCCATGCTTCATCCGTTTCTAAGATTCCGGGCGCAACTCTTGAGTACGTTGTAGATCCCATCAAAGAAAGTGCAGATAAGCTAGCGTCGCAATTTGGATGCAAGGCTGCCTACGATGCCGAGGCAATAATCAAGTCAGGTGAAGTGGACGCCGTCATTATCGGTTCTCCGACTCCCACACATGTGCCCCTTTTGAGTACCGCAATCGATCAAGGAATACATGCGCTGTGTGAAAAGCCAATTGATCTTGATATTAAGAATGTTGATGAGCTTCGCCAGAAGGCTAATTCTGCGAAAACCCACATTTCAATCGGATTCAATCGCCGCTTTGACCCTGAGTACAACACTGCAAAAAAGAAGGTATCTGAGGGAGTGATTGGCGAAATTGAACAGGTGATTATCATCAGCCGAGACCCTGCGCCAGCTCCCCAGGCATATATACATGTATCCGGCGGTATTTTTAGAGATATGACTATTCACGATTTCGATATGGCACGTTACTTCGTGCCGGATATCGTTGAAGTATCAGCTCTGGGTACAAACTCTTTCTGTGACTACATCAAGGAAGAGAATGACTTTGACAATGTGACCGTAACCATGCGAGGGGCAAAAAATGAATTAATTACAATCGTAAATTCTCGCCATGCTTCCTTTGGATACGACCAACGCATAGAGGTTTTTGGCGAAAAAGGAATGCTACAGACTGACAATATAACTCCGTCAACTGTGAAATTATCAAACGGTGAAGTCACAAGCTCTACTGATGCTTACCTCCAATTTTTCATCGAGAGATACTCGCTTGCGTACCAATATGAATTAGAAGCCTTTATTCGAGGGATACAGGACGGAAAACAGTATGGGTCAACGTATGATGATGGAAGAGCAGCCTTAATCCTTGCAGATGCGGCAGTTGAATCAAGCCGCACCGGCAAGGCAGTCAAGGTCAATTTAAATTAATTAGAGCTCGGCCTCAATCGCGCGTAGGAAAGCTACGCTCTGTCGGGCTGACTCTATTGGTCCTGTACCAGGTGCAGGTTCAGATTGAATTGTTAGATCTTGTTCAAGTACAAACCATCCGTCATACCCGGCCTTCACGACAAGGTTGATCACAATTTGCTTCATATCGATATCGCCTTGACCCAAGGGCATGTACAAACTATTGCAGACGCCTTCGTAATAAGTAATTTGGCCGCTACGAACCTTCTCAGCTTGCTTTGCATTGACATCTTTCATGTGTACATGCGCAACTCTGTCAGAATGCCTCTCTGAGAATTCAACAGGATCAGTTCCACCAATAAACATATGTCCTGTATCAAGGCAAAACTTAATATTTGAACCCTTCACGACGCGCATTACATCATCGAGAGTCTCAACCATTGTCCCTACATGCGGATGAAGTACCGCATCTACACCTTGTGCGTCACACGCTTCTCGTATGCGATTGAGATTGGTAAACATTCGTTGCCAACCAGCGTCATCCAACTCAGGTCTCTTTGTGTCATAGCCGTCTAGACCAGTATTTGCGGCAAGCACTAATTCATAGGCTCCGGTCGCCTTATAGCTTTTGAGTTCCTCGAGAACTTCAGGGAGCGGGTCATGATCCTCACGATGTATTACGATGGGGAAGAAACCTCCTATGGCTTCCATATGTAAGGCTTTAAGAACTTTTGCTCTTTCTTCCGCGGCCGCAGGTAAGAAACCAGCCGGTCCAAACTCTGTGGCACCAAGTCCAAGCTCAGACATTTCTTTAAGAACTCGATTCGGACCCATCTGATGCCCCCAACCGGGTGCTTCACACACACCCCAAGAGATTGGAGCGCCTGCGATTTTTAGTTTCTTTCCCATTCTTCACCCATTTCTTAAGTTAGCTATTGCCTTTGGAACGTTTCCCTCGAGTACATCTCTTACTCCACGTGCAGCATCTTGATATGTCACTATCGTTGAATTAATACTGAGACCCATTACGTGAGGAGTGAGAATTACATTTTCATGATCAAATATGGGGTGATGCTTTGGAGGTTCAATGTCGAATGAATCTAGCCCCAGTCCCGAAATCTTTCCAGAATTGAGGGCTTCTAAGGCATCATCGAGTTGAACCAACCCTCCCCTGCTACAGTTAACGATAACCACCCCGTCACGCATCAAACTTATGCTATTTGTATTTATGATGTTCGAATTTTCATTAGTTAGCGGAATGTGCAAAGTAAGAAAATGTGAATTTTCTAAAACTGTTTCGAAGTTTGAAGAAAATTTGGATGGAACTTCAGTAAATGGGTCATATGCAAGGACTTTCATTCCAAATACCTGTGCATACTCGGCGACTTTTTTTCCGATTCGACCATACCCAATAATCCCCAGTGTTGATCCCTGTAGGTCCCCAACAGGATATTTTGAACGCTCATCCCACTTACCAGTTTGAACGACCGTGGTGAGGGGTTTTAATCTCTTGCAGAGGGCTAAGAGGTGGGAGAAAGTGCCCTCAGCTACTGCAATTGAATTACTCCCTGGAGTGATCACTACAGGAATTCTTCTCCTGTCAGCTTCTTCGATATCAACTAACTCAACACCTACTCCTGTTCTAGCAATTACCTTAAGGCTTTTCATTTTCTCAAAAATTGATTTATCAAATTTGAAGTTCGCGCGAACTATCGCGCCACTTGCACGCTCTAAATCTTCCGAACTCGGATCTTGAGTATATGTAATGTCAGCACCAAGAATTGGTTGAACAATTTCTGATTCAACCAATCCAAGTCCCACCACTAATTGGTTCATTTTTACCGAATTGCCGCAGTAGTTCCAGCAGTTGGTGTGATTTTCACCCATTGACCACTTGCAGCAGATTCTTCGGCACCAGTCACTACCTTGGCTGCTGCCACAGCATCATGGATATTTGAATTCAGACGTGGCCCGCCAAGATAAGCCTCAATAAATTTGCGAGCTTCAATTACTTTTAAGTCGTCATAACCCATTGATGTACCTGATCCAGGTTGAAATTTTCCGAAATCTCCCATTAAGTTATTTGCCATTATGCGCTGATAACCAACATGAGCACCTTTTCGACCAATTGCAAGTTCTAGTTCATTCAATCGCTCGAAATCCCATTTTAGTGAGCCATTTGTTCCATATATTTCAAAGTTATAGGAAGCACGTGGACCGACAGATACTCGAGAAGCTTCAAGTGTTCCCACTGCGCCAGCGGCAACCGCATTATCTGCGAAACGAATCAACATTCCGCCATAATCTTCATTTTCAACAGGTTTCTTTTCACCACCTTCAATCACATCAAAGTGTGTTCCAGAACCCATTTGTAATACTGGTCTTTCTGTAACAACAGTTTTAGAGATTCCAGATACCTCAGAAATTGGCCCAAGAATGTATTGAATCTGGTCAGCTAAATGACCCATCAAATCTCCGAGGACTCCGCTTCCAGCATATTCACGAATAAATCTCCATGAGAGAGCTCCATTGGGATCTGCAGAATAATCAGCAAAATACGAACCTCTTACATTTGTAATAGTTCCAATTTGACCCTCTGCAATTAATTTCTTTGCATATTCAACTGCCGGCGGGTGACGATAATTGAAGCCAATTGAAGTTTCTACTTGTGCTTTGTTTGCAGCAGCTTCAACTTTTATTGTTTCATGAGCGCCACGCCCAACAGGTTTTTCAATCCAAAAAGCCTTCCCTGCTTCAGCTGCAGCGATACCCATTTCCATATGCAGAAAATTAGGGGAACAAATAGAAACCACATCCACATCAGGATGCCTTAGAACATCATGGTAATCTGTAGTCAATTCACGATATCCAAGCACGTCATGAGCATACTTAGCACGATCAGGTGCTGTGTCTGCGGCGATAATCAACTTGCACTCAACTTCAAGCTCAGGGTAAATGTGACTTAGTGCCTGGTATGCGCGTGTATGTAGATTTCCCATCCAACCAACACTTATTAATCCTACACCAATCGTTTTCTTGCTCATTTTTCTCCCTTTGCTTCTTCTAGTACTTTGGTGAATGCAGTTGCAAGCAGCGTTGAATCACTTCCGATTGCTATAAAGGTAAAACCTAATTTGCGATACTCAACAGCCCCTGCTGAATCAAAAGCCAGAATGCCAGGCTGCTTTCCTTGATTCTTGCAAGCCAGAACGACTTTGGTGAGAGCGTCAAGATACTTTGGGTTCTTAAAATCTCTCGGTATACCAAGAGCAAAACTTAAATCAGCTGGTCCAACAAATAAAATGTCGACACCTTCAACACTTGCAATTTCTTCAACCTTTTCAAGTGCGCCTAATGTCTCTATTTGAATAATGCATGTCGCTTTCGATGGAGCATTGAGGAACTCGAGATCTCTTCCCCATCGTGCACCTCGGTTGTAGGTAGCAACTCCTCGATCACCATAGGGTGGAGTACTGAAGTGCTTTACTACTTCATGGACTTGCTCAACGGTTTCAATTCGGGGAATCATCACTCCTGCGACTCCAGCATCAAGAACTCTGCCAATTCGAATCCTTTCTGCTGATTCGACTCGCACGAGAGGTGTAATTCCATATGCACCAGCAGCGAGAACTGTTGGGCCAACTTGATCTTCGCCCCCTGCACCATGCTCGAGATCTAATAGAACCCAGTCCATGCCTCCAACAGCAGCGATTTCAACCGCAACCGAAGAGGCTAGTCCTACAAAAGTGCCATACGTTATTTCGCCTGTTCTTATGCGCGTCTTAAATGCGCCTCTATCTAAAGGTGACTTCACTTACGCATGCCACCTTTGAGTTTTGAGTCCCTCGTTGTAATCATTACGGGGAACTTCAAGCCAAGGCTGATCACCAGAATCTACTTCAGCAGGAGCAACGTCCCACCAAACTTCCGAAGGTGGTAGTAACTCGTGCTGAATAGTCGGAACAACGATAACAATTGGGCCTTTCTCAGTTCTTGTCTTTGCTAACACATCACGTACCTCAGAGTTGGTTACAGGGCGGTAAGTTTTCGCTCCCATGCCTTCAGCCATCTTTACTAAATCTATCTTGAGATAATCACCCTCAAGTCGTGGCGCTTTTCCAGGAGCTGTTGCTGATTGTGAAACGGATGGTCCATCCTCGCGGTATCTAAATTCGTTACCGAAATGATGTCCGACTCGCCACATCTGAAGTCGACGAATAACCTGATAACCATGATTCTCAGATACAACGAAAGTGACATCAAGCCTTTCTTGCGCGGCAGTCACGATTTCAGTTGGAGCCATAACAAAAGTTCCGTCACCGATAAAAGTGATAATTCGCTTTTTTGTATCTGGATTTGCTAGCCGAACTCCAATTGCAGCCGGAATCTCATAACCCATGCATGAAAAGCCAAATTCGGTATGTGCGATTCTTCCATTTGTAGCATCCCACACCTTCAGAATGTCTCCAGGAGGACCTCCAGCAGCAGTGATAATTACATCTCCAGATTGAGATGCTTCTTGCATGAGACCAATAAGTTGCCCTTGAGTGAGCACAGCATCAGTGGCAGGAGAATCTAGATTTGATTTATCGAATGGAACATCTGGATTTATTGAATCCCATCGAACTTTATTCCAAATATTCATCTCCTTTATAACTTCATCACTCCAATTTTTTGGGACTCGGTAGCTTCCCAAGGCCTTGAGCAGTGCTGTCATTGAAATTTTTGCATCACCTAGAATTGGTGCCGCACCTTGTTTAAATGCATCTAACTCAGCAACGTTAATCGAAACGAATTTCACTTCAGGATTGTGGAAAATTGATTGAGAAGCAGTTGCAAAATCCGTAAGTCTTGTTCCTATGCTTATTACAACATCGGCTTTACCTACAATATGATTAGCAGCCGGAGATCCTTCAAGGCCAATTCCTTGCATAAACCAATCACCTGGGTTTTGTACAGCACTCTTTCCGCCGAAGGTTTCACAGACTGGAATTCCTGTCGCATTGGCTAAGGCCTCCAGCTCGGCAGTTGCTTCAGAATAAGTAATTCCACCACCTGCAATAATTACAGGCGCTTTTGCATTGGAAATAATCTTTGCCACTGCCTCCACATCATCCTGTGAAGGTACGGGGCGACGAATTTTCCACTCACGTTCTTTGAAGAACTCAACAGGCCAATCAAACGCGTGCGATTGGACGTCCTGTGGAAGAGCAAGAACAACCGCACCAGTGTCGACAGTGCTTGAAAGAACTCGAAAAGCTTGAGGCAATGAATACAACAATTGTTCAGGGCGTGAAATGCGATCGAAAAATCGTGAGACTGGCCTGAAGGCATCATTGACCGTCAAGTCAGGTTGATTTGGATTTTCAAGCTGTTGCAAAACAGGACCCTGACGTCTAGTCGCGTAGGCATCACCCGGTAATAGCAATAGTGGAACACGGTTTACTGTTGCAAGAGCAGCCGCCGTAACCATATTCATCGCTCCTGGTCCAATCGAAGCTGTAACTGCAATTACTTGTTTGCGATTGGTTGCTTTGGCAAATGCGGTTGCTGCGTGAGCAAGACCTTGTTCATTTCTCCCTTGGACGAAAGGGAGTATGTCACTGTACTGATCAAGCGCCTGGCCAAGTCCAGCAACGTTCCCATGACCAAAAATTCCCATTGCTGCAGGGACAAATCTCCTACGAACCCCATCTGAAACAGAATATTGTGCCGCGAGAAACTTGAGAACCGCCTGAGCGACCGTTAAACGTACCGTTTCACCATAATTTGGCTTTGTCATTTTTTCCCCTTTACCAGTTTCTTCCATGCAGGATGATTGTTTTAACTTCTGTCATTTCTTCGATTGCAGATTTAACGCCTTCTTTTCCAATACCACTTGCCTTTAAACCTCCATATGGCATCAAATCTGCACGCCACAGTGGAGTCCAATTGATATGAACAATTCCCGAATCAATCTCTCGCGCTGCTCGAATTGCAGAGTCAACATCTCGCGTGAATACACCCGACCCCAATCCATAGGGGGTGCTGTTGGCGAAATCGAGAGCCTCTTCAACAGAGGTAGCCGTTGAGACTGCGACAGCAGGTCCAAATAATTCATCTTGGGCAATAGACGCACTTGGATTGACATCAGCAACAATTGCTGGGGAAACGATAGATCCGTCGAGCTCGCCACCGGTTATCAAGGTGGCACCTTCAGAAATTGCAACCCGAAGCGATGTAGCGACTCTTTCGGCTTCTTTTGCATTAATCAGAGTGCCAACTTCGATGCCGTCTGCCTTGGGGTCACCGACTTTTATCGCTTCTACTCGCACTTTGAGAGCTTGCAAGAAATCATCTTTAACTTTTTCGTGGACGATGACTCGTTGAACTGAAATACAAACTTGACCCGAATTAATGTAACCGCCCAGCGCTACTGCTCGAGTAGCTAATTCTAAATCTGCATCGGGCAAAACAACTACTGGTGAAGATGCGCCGAGCTCAAGAGATAATTTTTTTACTCCTGCAATTTGAGTTATGTAAGTTCCCGTTGATGTTGAACCTGTAAATGAAATCTTTCGAACACGTGAATCGCTACATAATGCGTCGCCAAGCTCACTACCAGAACCGGTCAGAACGTTTAGAACTCCAGCCGGTAAACCCGCATCAAGAAAACATTGAGCAATTGCGAGCGCAGTAAGCGGCGTTGCCCGAGCGGGTTTGAGAACGACACTATTTCCGGAACCTAGTGCTGGCGCCAATTTATGTAACACCAAGAGCGCTGGATAATTAAAAGGACTAATAGCAACTACAACACCGACTGGTTGTCTCAATGTAAATCCAATTTTATCTAAACCAGTTCCCTTGTTGGCATCAAGCGGTAGTGAAGAACCGTATAGGTGTGCACCTTCAAATGCCCCCAAACGGATAATTTCTCCCGAGCGACCTGCTTCTCCACGAGCTTCTATGAGAGATTTTCCATTCTCGGATGAAATAATCTGGGCTATTTCTTCGGCTCGTTGATCTGCTAGTTCGGCCGCTTTTAACAGTATTGCTGATCTCTGATGAGCTGGGGTTCGGCGCCAAATTTCAGCCCCGCTTACGGCAGCTTGAAGTGCAATCTCTACATCCGCCACAGATGCAACCGCAGCTTGTCCTACCACTACTCCATCAAATGGAGATTTGATTTCTTCAATCTTCCTACTTACTGAATCAACCCATGCGCCGTTAATAAGTAGCTTTCCTTCAAATGATTTCATTTTGAGATCCTTTTAGTAGAAGCACGAGTAACTAAAGTGGGAGTAGCAAAGTGCAATTTATTTTGAACAAAATCGTCCTGAAGAAGTAAATCAGCACATTTATCAGCAATTTCACGGTTGCCAGGATCTACAGATGTCAGGTTTATTTGATTTAGCCCGGAAAGATAAGTGTTGTCATAACCGACTATAGAGATTTCGATGCCTGCTTCAATAGTGGCAGCTTGCGCACCAATGGCATGCAAGTCGTTAAAACATGCAATCGCAGTGGGAGGATTATCGCTCTTGATTAATTTCCACATTTCTTCATAACCAGAATTTTCATCATCTGACTTTGAATTTACAACTCGAATAAACGACTCAAGTCCATTTTCTCGCATAGCTTTTTCATACCCATTTATTCGGTCTTTAGCAACCCCTGGTTTTGACCCTGCTAAATGGACAATATTTTTATGTCCAAATTCGACTAAATGATTTACCACAAGTCGCAAACCAATTTCTTCGTTAGTTCTAACAGTGGATGCTCTTGATATTCCAGTTGGTATACCACTCGCGATTATAATTGGAAGTTTTTTTGGCAAACTTTCTAGCAATTCTATTTTTGGAATAGAACCAATAACAAGCAAGCTTTCTGGTCGGAGATCAATAATTGACTTTAGCGTTTGTTTGTCGAGGAACGGAAGCCCTGCTTGATTACGAATCATTGCAGATGTGATGAAGTAATACCGACCTTCTTTTTCTAATCGGATACGTATCTGATCTGCAATTTCCGCAAAAAGCGGATTATGGAGATCGGCAACCAAAATCGCAATAAAAGTTCCTGAATCGGCAGCAAGAGATCGAGCAAGGAAATTGGGCGCGTACCCTAGTTTTTCAGCAGCCTTTAAAACCTTATTCCTCCTCTTCTCGCTTACGCTTTGTGGTGAGGAGAAGACGAGTGAGACGAGAGATTTGGAAACTCCTGCCTCGGCAGCAACTTCTCGAATGGTAGGGCGCTTAATTGGGGAATTCATCGCACAAGCCTTTTTGTTAGGGGTGCAACATTTCCAGTTTCCCACTCAACTTTAAAGGAGTTAAGTAAATCTTCAAGCGAAGCAGGACCAAGTTGCAATCTCTTCTTGGTCTCTCGATTAGAGAGAGAGGAATCTATAGGCACTCCGCTTGGGAACAAAGCCTCTTCCGGAGGTTCTCCAATGCGAAGCTTTCTTGAATCCAAACCAAAAATTTCGCATGTTAACTCGGCTAATTCCATTCGAGTAACGGCTTCATCACACACAAGATGAAATGTCCCTGCAAGTTTCAAATCAATGATGCGGGCAATCTGAGCTCCAATTTCCGAGGCTAAGGATGGTGTAGCAATTTGATTCACTCTTTCTCCAGTCCATACAGTGAACTCATTTCCAGCTTTAATTGCCTGAACTATTGATGCTACAAAATATCCAAATCCAACATCTTGTCCACGTGGCATTTCTTTACGAGTTCTATGCAATCCCATTACTCCACCAATTCGACAAACTGCTCCAGTGTCTGGGGCTAGATCCCTAATTACCTGCTCTCCTAAAGACTTGAGTGCTCCATAAAAATTGATAGGGTTTCCTGGATCTGATTCTTGAGTAAAGTGACTACTTCCATCCATGATCCAATCAGATGATATGTAGATAACTTGTGCTTTTGTTGAATTTGCCGCGCGAGTAACGCGTTGAGTCATTCCTACAAATGAGTCGTAGGCGAAAACCCGATCATTGACTAACTTATTAAAATCATTATGGATGGCACAATGAATTACTGCTTGGCATCCATCTAATCCATTGGCAATTGATGCTTCTTCTTGAAAATTAACTACCCGAACTTCCCATGGCAATTCACTCTCAGGAGTTTGACGCGCGAGACCAACGACTTCAAAGCCCAATTGCATGAGAGCGGCTGCAATATTTCCACCGACAAATCCCGTAGAACCGGTGATCGCTACCTTGGTCATATGTAATCCCTCTTGGTTGAAATTTTGGAGCGGTCCAAAGATAATGGCCAAGTTCTCTTTGCACAAGAGTGGCTGGAGTCAACCTTTGCGGGTTCAACTCTCCTGGGCTTTTATGAACTGGGCTAGGGCGGTATCTCGTGCACGAGTGAGTGCCTCATCCAAGTCTAGGGAGCGGTGCTCATCGGAGAGGATTTCTACCCCATAAGGACCTTCATAGCCGGTGGCAAGAATGGCAGCGATGAACTCGGAGACCTTGAACTCCCCCTCTCCGCAGTACATACGATTGTGAACTGTGTCGTAAAAGAGGTCATTTTCGATTTTTAGCAATGCGTCATTTAGCTCTATTCCAAATATGTATCTCTTGGGCAAGCGCGCGACTACTTCAAATGGAGTGTGACCGTGTACTACATGCCAAATATCCAATAAAAGTCCGACTGCAGAATGGTTCACTTCGTCTACGAGCTTAACTCCTGTTTCCAAAGAGTCGATTTGTGAAAATGGAAGAAATTCAATCGCAATTCGCGTACCAGCAGCCTGAGCTTCAACACCAAGTTGATGAGCTTCTTCAACTAATTTCTCCCAGGGCCAGATCGAGCCATCCGTCTCTGATCCCATTTTTACATGGATTGCCTCTAATTCAGCAGCAAGATTCAGCAGATTTTTTCTTACGTAATCTGATTTTTCCCTTCTAGATCCAGAGGTGAACCAGTCATTAATGCACTCAAGCTCTACGTATTGAATCCCATTGTCAGATATCAGCTTTTTCAATCCAGGAACCCCTAGTTCTTGCACACCTCTCATTAAATCGGCGTGAAGGATTCCAAAACCTTGCCAACCAAGCTTCGAGGCAGTTTCAATTCTGTACTGAAGCGAAAGCGGACTTAATTCATCGCCGACAGCGGGCTTAGAAGTCCCCGCCGTAGTCCAACAAGTAGCCAGAAGATCAGGAACGAGAATTTGCTTTTCAGATTTAGACATGTGCCGAACTTTACATGGACAAACCAAAATCGCAATAAGAGTGAATAGAATTTCACATTTTCCATGGCTTACATTTTCAAATTAAGTTGATTTTTGGACATATCAAATTTTTGGACATATCAAATTTTGATTTAATTACAATAACATTGGCACGGAAAATATTTGGAATGTGATTCTTGAAAATTATTTTGCTTTAGAATCAAACATGCAAAAATTTATTTACCCGTTCACTTTAGGCGATAAGAATCAATCAGATTTGTTGGGCGGCAAAGGTGCAAATCTTGCTGAAATGGTAAAACTTGGATTGCCGGTCCCACCAGGCTTTACTATTACTACCGAAGCCTGCAGAGAATATTTGAAAAGTGACTCACTTCCAGATCGACTTATTGATGAATTAAATGAAGCCATTCTTGAACTTGAAAAAAGTTTAGGAAAAGAATTTGGAAATCCTCATAATCCACTTCTGGTATCAGTCAGATCAGGCGCTAAGTTTTCAATGCCGGGAATGATGGAAACTATTCTCAATGTCGGAATCACTCCTGAAGTTGCAGACGGATTAGCAAAAATTTCTGGTAACGATAAATTTGCTTGGGACTCTTTCAGACGATTTATCGAAATGTATGGGAAGATAGTTTTTGAAATCAAACCAGATGAATTTCGTAAGGCTGAGACTAGAATTTGTGAACTTCAACAAGCAAAGACTTTGCAGGAGTTAAATGCTGAAGGCTTGAAGTTGCTCGGGGAGGCATTTATCAAAATTATTGAGATTCATACGGGAAAACCTTTTGATATGAATCCTCGATCTCATCTGATTGCTTCGATAGAGGCAGTTTTTAAGTCTTGGAATTCAGAGAGAGCAACCTTATATCGGCGAAGAGAAAGAATTGCTTCAGACTTGGGTACAGCAGTAAATATTCAATCAATGGTTTTCGGAAACCTAACATCTGATTCTGGGACGGGAGTTGCGTTCACGCGTAATCCTGCAACTGGAGAGATTGGGGCTTATGGAGATTATTTAGAAAAGGCGCAGGGAGAAGATGTCGTTGCGGGAATCCGAAATACAGTCAGTTTGCAAGATCTAAAGAATCTTTTGCCTGATGTTCATGAAGATCTTGAGCGAGTAATGGAGCTACTCGAAGACCATTACCGAGATCTATGCGATATCGAATTCACCGTTGAAAAGAGCAAACTATGGATTCTTCAAACACGTGTTGGTAAGCGAACCGCAGAAGCTGCTTTTCGTATTGCCACTCAATTGGTTGAAGAGAATAAAATTTCAATGTCCGAAGCTCTACAAAGAGTAACCGGTGAACAATTGGCTCAACTCATGTTTCCTCAATTTGATTTGAAAGCAAAAATTCAGGAAATTGCGCGTGGAATTCCTGCTTCTCCTGGCGCCGCCGTTGGGCAAGCAGTTTTTGATTCTCATAGAGCACAAGATCTTGCATTAGCCGGCAAGAAAGTAATTCTTATTCGCAGAGAGACAAGTCCGGACGACCTCGTAGGAATGGTTGCGGCAGAAGGAATTCTTACGAGTCGTGGAGGAAAAACTTCGCATGCGGCTGTCGTCGCGCGCGGAATGGGAAAAACCGCTGTATGTGGCACAGATTCTATTTCTGTTGATGAACGCGGCTCATTTTTTACGGCTGGCTCAGTAACCGTCTATGAAGGTGAAGAAATTTCTATAGATGGGAGCACTGGGGCTGTGTATCTCGGAAGCGTGCCAGTTATTGCATCCCCCGTGACTGCCTATCTTGAGGGTCGGCTCTCTGAAACTAGCGAAAGCGCATCCCCAGTCGTCAAATCAGTAGACAAAATCCTCAAATATGCAGATGAGGTGCGGAATCTTACGGTTCGTGCAAATGCCGATACACCCGAAGATGCAGTGAGGGCGAGAATTCTAGGAGCGCAAGGAGTTGGTTTGTGTCGAACTGAACACATGTTCCTTGGCGAGCGAAGAATCTACGTAGAAAGGCTAGTTCTTGCTGAAAATGATGAAGTTCAGCTAGGAATTATCGCTGAGATGGAACCATTACAGCGCAAAGATTTTGTAGGAATTCTTATGGCGATGTCCGGATTACCTGTGACTATTCGCTTACTCGATCCTCCGCTACATGAATTCCTCCCAGATTTGGCTACTCTTTCGGCTCGCGTGGCACGGTCTGAAGCTCTCGGCGAAGAATTGTCTGCCAGAGAATTGGCAATTTTTACGGCAGTCAAACGGTTGCATGAATCAAACCCAATGCTGGGACTACGCGGCGTAAGGCTCGGAATCTTGATTCCAGAGCTATTTAAAATGCAAGTGAGGGCCCTGGTAAACGCCTGTCTTGAAGTTCGAAAATTGGGTCACAATCCAGTTCCCGAAGTCATGGTCCCGCTTGTAGCAACGCAACGTGAGCTCCTTCACTTAAGAAAATCTCTCGAAGAAGAAATTGAGGTAGCGTTATTTAGTTCAGGTCAGCAGCTCAATATTCCAATAGGAACCATGGTTGAAACTCCGCGAGCTGCCATCACTGCTTCCAGAATCGCAGACTATGCAGATTTCTTTTCATTTGGAACTAATGATTTAACTCAATTAACTTGGGCTTTTAGCAGAGATGATGTTGAATCCACATTCTTACCGCGATATTTGGATTTGGAATTACTTCCATTTAATCCGTTTGAGTCACTCGACCAAGATGGAGTTGGGCTTCTGATCAAAATTGCTCGAGATCAGGCACGTGCAATTCAACCAAAATTTAAACTTGGCATTTGTGGAGAGCACGGTGGAGATCCCAGGAGTATCCATTTCTTCCACAACCTAGGACTAGATTATGTTTCATGTTCGCCGTTTAGAGTGCCCATCGCAAGGCTCGAGTCAGGTAGAGCCACTGGAAGTACGAATATTCAATCTGTTTGATTATCACTAAGTTCTGTAGATTGGTTGGCTCTGCTACCTTGTGACCTTATAAATCAAAGGATTGCATGATGGCAACGAAGTTGAGCAAAGTTCAACGCAATGGTCTTTTCTACGCTTTCCTAGGAGTATTCGCCTTCTCGCTCTCTCTTCCTTTCACAAAGATGGCACTGAAAAGTTTTGATCCACTATTCACTGCATTTGCTCGTCCTGTAATTGCAGCGTGTTTAGCAATTCCACTGATGCTCGCGCTCAAGGTGCCGGCGCTTCCCCGACAGCTATGGCGGCCTATGGCTTTCACCGCGCTAGGTGCAGTCTTTGGCTGGCCTATTTTGATTGCAATCGCCCTACATCGCACAACATCTGCACATGTTTCCGTGATTGCTGCAGTCATGCCGCTTGTGACCGCAATCATCGCTGTCATTAAGAATAGAAAGCATCCTGGTGCTTCATTCTGGGTTGCTTCAACTTTAGGAACAGCGCTGCTTGTTTTCTTCTCTATCAGCCGTGGCGGAACATCTAGCGCTGACTTGCTTACTGATTTGATCATTATGGGGGCCGTTATCGCTTCTTCATATTGCTATGTTGAAGGAGCAGGACTCACCAATTACTTACCTGGATGGCAAGTTATCTCTTGGGTGGTTGTCATCAGTTTGCCTATAGCAATTCCTGGGACGATCGCTGTTTATCTGGCTACATCCTCGGAATACACGCTCCATCTCGATGCAGTCATTGGCATGTTAGCTATCGGCCTATCATCGATGTATCTGGGATTCTTCGCCTGGTACCGCGGTTTGCGCGATTTTGGAGTAGCTCATGGATCTCAAGTTCAGCAACTGCAAGCAATCATGACTCTTGGGTGGTCAGCACTTCTATTAGGTGAGAGCGTTACTTTGACGATGGTTTTATCTGCCATCGGAATTGTTCTCTGTGTTCTGTGGGCACTCTCGAATGTAAATAAGGTAAAAAGCTAGCCCAGTAACGGCCGCAGTTCTACCTTGCGATTACATGCCTTCGAACCTTCAAAAGCCAACTTCTTCGCAGTCTCATGGTTTTCTGCCTCAATTAACCAGAAGCCACTGAAATTCTCTTTTGCGCCAAATAATGGTGCGCCAGTCTCCAATCCAGCTCCACTTCGATTGTCAATCACGGTAGCTGTGCTGGGATCCGCCAAGCCACCAGCAAATATCCATTGACCTCTGGCTCGCAACTCGTCATTAAAGGCGTTAATGGCAGCCATTTCCTCAGAAGTTCCTGAATTGGAGTGGTCATCAATGACGAAAATTGAGAATTTCATTGAAAAAGTATCTCATAAAAAAAATTCACTAACCTGTGCCTGAATTAGCGGCTCTAATTGAGCTTCTATTAACTGTTACTGAAATCGTAAAAGTAGCACCCGACTGCGTTGTCAGGACTCGAAGTCTTCTAGATTTTTGGGGAATAGATTTGGCAAACTTAAGGCTTGTCACTTCTATTCAAGTAATATTTAATATGTTCGAGCAACGTCCTGCGACTGAAGGACTATTTGACTCTTGTAGTAATAACAATGTCGCGGCAATCGCGCGCGTGCCATTGGATTCTGGAGCACTTTCAGGAACGTGGACTTTAGATACTCCTTCTTCTTGGATTAAAGGTTCTGTTCAAGAGCAACTCTTTGGTGGAAATCGATTTGAAAAAACTTTCAAAAAGGTTGAGGCTTTGAAAGAGGTCGTTAGGCCCTACTTTTCGACTCTTGCTGAGGCGGCCATCCGCTACTCACTAAGCTCCCCTAGTGTTTCTACTACTATTCCAGGGATGAATGCCCTGGATATCGTAGACCGAAATGTTGCCTATTCTGACGGACAAGAATTCCCACAAGAATTGATAAGTAAAATTGCCGAATTCAATTGGCCAAGAAATTATTACAAAATCTCAAGTCCGGCCTAATTCTAAAATCATTCTGAAAATTTCGTACCTTGAGGTATAAATTTCACTGGCAGCTTAGAATAACCTCTAATCAGCTGTTTTACCCATCGCTCAGGGTGACCAACTATTCTTATTTCATCCGGTTGCTCGAGCAGGGTTTCAATAGTGACTCTCGCCATCAGTCGAGCAAGGGGTGCACCCATGCATGCGTGAATTCCTTCTCCAAAAGATAAAATTTTGTCATTCTGACTAAAGTCCCGATCAACAATAAACATATCGGGATTCTCAAAAATACGCTCATCTCGGTTTGCGGAGCCCTGTAAGAGCATAACTCTAGAATCGGCTGGAATTGTGACCCCCGAGAATGTTAATTCTACAGTTGTTTGTCTCGATACATTCTGGCCTGGAGTGTCGTAGCGAAGAACTTCTTCAATAAAATTGCCAATCATTTGAGGATTTTCTCTGAGAAATACCTGAAGTTGAGGGTATTTATCTAATACCACGACTGCGTTTGTTAGTAGCGCAGAAGGCGCATCAGTTGACGCAGAATACACAAGATGGGTGAGACCAACTATTTCATCGGATTCTACTTTGCCTTTTTCCATGGCATTTAGAACTTGAGTGATGACGTCGGAAATATTTGAATCAGCGCTCATCGCTAATTCTTCCATCCGTTTGGTAACAGCGGCTTGAAAAAAGTCTTCGGTTTCATGATTAGAGATTGCCGCATCTGCGGGAACACCTAACTCACCAACAGTACGTGCCATTGATCTAGATAAATGGTCTATGAGCCAACTAATATCAGATTTTCCATCTGGCAAGCCAACAAGTTTAGTGGTAACAGCAAAAGCCAATGGAAGCGCAAAATCGGTAGCAAAATCGCTTTCTTCCTTATCCTTCATGTCAACAATCAGTTGACGGGCAAGTAAACGAATCCCATCTTCTTTTTCTAAAATTTCTTTAAGTGCAAAAACTCTGCGCAATGCTTGGCGCAAAGCCGTGTGCCGTGGTTGATCTTGGGCTACTAGATTTCCTTTGCCGTACGAATCGTGGGTACCATCGATATCATTTCCTAGGCGATTAACCATTTGTTCGTGATTCTTGAAGGCAGATTTAACATCTTCGTACCGCGATAGAACGTACACGCCGAGTCGAGGGCTGAAATAGACCGGGGCATAATCACGCAATTGCTTATAAATATCGTAAGGGTGTTCATAAACTGAATAGGACAAAGGGTCGTAGAAAATATTTACGCCGTGAGGAGGCTTCAAGTGAAGATGGCCGAGCTGGTTGTCTGCGTCCACTTCAATTGAGGACTGCTCTGTATTTTCTGACACTATTTATTTCTCCGATCACTCAATTAAATAGCGAGACTAGCACGTGCTAGTATCCTGTCAAGGTTCTGGGGAAATTTAGGGGTAAATACATTGAGCTCTCCATCGATTGCCATTGTTGGAAGTGGCCCGTCGGGATGTTACATAGCCCAATATTTGCGCAAAGCTTTCTCTGAGTCACGCATCTCAATCTTCGAGCGCGACCCGGTTCCTTATGGCTTGCTCAGATTTGGCGTCGCGCCAGATCACATAGGCACTAAATCAATTGCTCAACAATTTGAACGACTCTTTGAAAGAGAAGGGGTCGAATTTATTGGCAATATGGAAATTGGAAAAGATAAATCGCTGCGTGAGTTAAGAAATGAATTCGATATCGTAGTAATTGCAACTGGATTGAATGAAGACCGTTCTTTGGGGATAAGTGGGGAAAATTTGGAAGGTATCTATAGTGCGGGACGCATAACTAGATTATTGAATTCTCACCCAAATGAAAATAGTGAAGGAATTTCAGTTGGATCAAATATCGCCATTATCGGGCAAGGTAATGTGGCAATAGACTTGCTAAGACTCTCACTATTAGATTCAGAAGAATTGCAATCTTTTGGAGTGACAAAAGAGATTGCTAATTTGATGGGCAAACATGCCTCTAAAACAATTTCTGTAATCGGACGTTCGCCCATCGAAAAAGCAAAATTTGATACTACTATGATTAAGGAAATTTCAAAATTTTCAAATGTTAAATTTACTGCAGATATTGACTACTCAAAATTTATGGATAAAGACTCGGAAAAAAGAAGCGAAGCTATTAATTTTTTAGTTTCTCATTCCCCAACTAGTGCTAAACAGATTGTAAATTTTTACTTTGGGTGGACTACTCTTTCTTTTTTTGGATCCAATCGAGTTGCTGGTGTTGATTTAGTGTCAAAACAGAAGAAAATGAGAATTCCGGTAGATACCGTCTATACCGCGATTGGATTTCAGGAAGCTAAAAGTGCCTCAATAAAGAAATCCGAGCACACTTTAGGAAAATTCGATTTGAATCGCGGCTTTCTAGATGATGGCCTCTATTGTGTCGGCTGGTTTAGGCGCGGACCGGTAGGAACAATCCCGGTGAGTCGAGCAGATGCCAAGATTGTATGTGACGCCATCTTCAGTGATTACTATTCCAAAATGCAAGGAAAGGTAGAAATCCGTTGAGTAAAAATGTTGTAATTCTTTTTGGCACAGAGTCTGGAAATGCTGAATTTGCAGCGGAAGATATGGCAGCTGTAATTACTGACCGTGGAGTTCAAATTTTCGACATGTCTGATTTCTCTTCGGAAAATTTTGATTCGACTAATTTGTATATTCTAATTTGTTCTACACATGGTGAAGGGGATCTCCCCAGTGGTGCAGTCCCATTGTACGATTCGATCAAGTCACTCAAACCAGACTTGTCAGATATTGAATATGCAATATTTGGTCTCGGAGATAGTTCGTATGAAAATTACAGTAGAGGTAGTGAGCATTTTGATACTCTACTAACTTCGTTGGGTGCGAGTCGCATTGGTGAATATGGTCGACATGATGCACAAACTGGGACACTGCCAAATGAAAGTGCAGTGAAGTGGACTCAAGAGATTATTGCCCAGAGTTAGCCCATGAAAGAGAAGGCACCAAGAAAGTTTAAGTCTGCTACAACTATGGCGGATGTAGCAGCCAAGGTTGGAGTATCTAGGCAATTAGTAAGCTTAGTATTCCGCAATGCAAATGGAGTTAGTCCACAAACTGCATTAAAAATTAGAAAAGCTGCACTCGAACTTGGTTACTTGCCAAACTTGGCCGCGCAATCTTTAAGGCGCGATGGATCAAAATACATAGGAGTTGCATACAACTCCTCACATAGTTCAAGTCACGATTTAATTCCTGCTCTTTACAGAGCTACAGGAGCTCATGGTTTTCGCTTGGTTTTGAGCATGATCTCAACTAATCACCCTGAAGAAAGGGCAATTGAGGAATTAATTGGGCATCGCTGTGATGGTTTAATTTTAGTATCCAGTGAGCTCTCATCAAAAAGATTGAAAGAAATTTCAGAAAACAGTCCAGTGGTTAGTATAAATCGAAGAGTTTCTGGCCTTCGCTGTGGGGTCGTATCCTCAGATGGCGGTGCGGGAATATTTGAAGCGGTTGAATACTTGACTGCACTAGGACATAAATCCATTGCTTATGTCAGTACTCCTGAAATGATGGAAAACCAATTCCGATTGGCTGGATATGAGGCGGCTATGGCTAAGTCAAATCTGAATTCGCAGATTATAGTTATAGAAAGTGGATATATTGAATCGGCTGGAGCAATTGCCGGTGGTATTTTTTTATCAAAAAAGATAATGCCCTCTGCAGTGGTTTGTAGTAATGACCAAGTAGCATTGGGATTAATCTTGACTCTCGCTAAAGCAGGTATAAAAATTCCGAATCAAATTTCAGTTATAGGTTTTGACGATACAGTCGCAAGATTCCCATTCTTGGATCTAACTACGGTGCATCAGGATGCAGTAGAACTGGCAGAAGCGGCCATCTCTAATCTAATTGCAAGAATTAATAATGAGGAATCGCCAGCTACTGAAATACTTACAAGTGCAAAATTGGTTATTCGTTCTAGCACCTCAAAACCAAGATCAAATTGAGTGAAATCATGAATGTTCAAACTATTAATGCGGTGGAAGATCTCTTTTATAAATTGATTCCGGTAGAAGACCAAGCGCAACTTGTCATTTATGCGAATGGTAAGAAAGTTGTGGATATCGCAGGTGAGATAGACCAAGATTCAGTTACGGGAATATTTTCAGTATCCAAGGCGCTTTGTGCTATTGCTTTAGCAAAATTAGTTGATGAGGAAAAGTTGAATGTGAATGAAAAAGTTTGCCGTTATTGGCCTGAGTTCGCATCTGCGGGTAAGGAAAATGTAACTGTTCGTCAGTTACTTAGCCATCAGGCAGGGTTAGTTGAAACTGAGGCTGGATTAACGATTGAGCAGCTTCATACTGATCATGACGCGGCCGCGTTGTTAGCAAATACAGCGCCTTTATGGGAACCAGGTAGCGCCTTTGGTTATCATGCTACAACTATCGGAATTTTAATAAGTGAGTTGATATTTAGAATAACTGGGATGTCTGTTCAGATTTATTATGAGCGGGAAATTCGAAGTAAATTGAATGTAGATGCCTACCTTGGTCTTCCTTTGAATATTCAGCACAAGTTTCTACATCCACTCTCTGCAAACCGAGAGTTACCGCTCCCGGCAAAGGACTCACTAGCGGAAAAATCATGGGGACAGTTTGCAAATGCGATGCGGCAAACTGGGGGAATTGACACTCTGATTTATACCCCCGAAAGACTCACGTTTGGCGGGCCAGCATTTGGAGGAGTAGCGAGTGCTCGCGGTCTCGCTGCTGTCTTCAACTGGGCAACTGGGTTTGGAGAATTTTCACCTGGTGTAAGTTCAAAAACCATTTATGAATTTGCAAAAACTCAAGTACATGGCTTTGATGTTGCGCAACAAATCCCGGATCGTCACCACGGGCTCGTCTTTATGAAGCCAACTAAATCGACACCATTTGGTTCACCATCAGCATTTGGACATGATGGAGCAGGAGGATCAATTGTTTTTGCCGATCCTGAGACTAGGACAGTGTTGGCATATGTTGTTCGTCGATTAACTTTTCCTGGTGGAGTTGACCAAAGAATTTATCCAATTCTGCGATTAATTCAGCCTGAGCGCGATCTAATGTCAATAAAGTAAAGAGTTGATCTAAGTACATACGTATCTATTCTTTGTCCTCAGCAATCTTCTTCAATCGGACAAGTGTTTTTGCAACCGCCAACTGTGTCCATGGGTAAGCCTTGCGGATGTTTAGCCAGAGGTGGGCGATTCTTGGGGCATAAGTTGCATCAAAAGTTTCGGTTACCTGCGTTGAACCATTCCCTAAATCAACTAACTCATATCGCCATCTCCACCTACCCAGATGGCGCCAGGCTATTAGTTCGTTTTTCTTGTATTCAACTACAGTATTAAGAATTCTGTAGTTGATTCCAAGATGCATCTTCATGCCAAATTTCGAGCCAAGCACCAGTTCTGAAGGACCACTGATATTTGCAGTAATCGTCTGACTTCCATCAAAGTCTCTATGGCGTTGAGGATTAGAGAGAATTGAAAATATTTTTTCTGGAGGTGCCTCAATTATTATTCTTGCTGATTTAACCTGCAAATTACCGCTGTCTAGTATTTCCGAGCGAGTCTTATCCTCAGTCATGAATACAGCCTAGCCGGCTTTTCGGTTAGATTTAAGTCTCTTGTAAGATCGAAATACCATCAGCAAAACAAGAATTAACCCCAAACCTTGCAATCCTGGCGAATCATCAGCTTCTCCGGCAATTACCGCAAGGGTTCCAATGAGAATTCCAAAGAAGTAAAGAAGATACTTCATAAGTTTTCCTCCGCCCAGATGCAGATTGCATCGTAGTGATATTTTACAAGATCTTAAGTTACGAATTCATAAAAATCTCTGTGAGGCGACGGGAGTATGTAGGACATAGCTAATGATTTGTATGCTTCCTTATTCGGAGTCCAAAACTGAAGAATGAAGTTGTAATGTTTTTTCACGAGTTCTTGAACACATAGTTCATTTCTAAGCCTTTGGCTTAACAACGTAACTATGTGCCACGCTTAGATTCTTTCGACTTGTGTCCTTACTGCGAGCCGCTAGGAAATACTCAACTTTTGCTTGTGATGGTGCCACTGTCACCCGAACGTGTCCAGAATTTGGGGCTTTAGTTCCACTCTTATATGCATCATCATTAAACATGGAGAATGTGTCGTCTGCAGGATTGGGCATTGATTGGTATATCAACCCATCTCGTTCTTGAGTACAGAAGATGTGGTCATGACCCTGGAAGAAAATAGAGACCTTATTTTTAACCATGAGGTCGTGAATCGGTAGCTCCCAATTTGGACGTTCCTTGGCAAATGTTGACTGTCCCTTAGGGTCTTTTCCACCCCATTCATAATTCGTAGAGACCTCAACACCTCCACGTCCCGTTCCCATAACGTGGTGTGCAAACACAAATTTATATTTGGCCTTACTTGTCTCAAGTGTCTGTTTGAGCCATTCATACTGCTCATCGCCAATTCCAATATTCCAAAGGTTGGTTGCCTTTCCATTTCCGGTTGGTGCTGCTGCAGCAGAAGCTGCAGGTGTAGCTCCACCTTTCTTATTTCCCCCACCACCTTTGGTTGCAGATGGATTTTCGATTCCAGCGACATTATCTACAGGATTACTGGAATGCCAGTATGGATCAAGTGTTACAAATAAGGCATCTCCCCAAGTCCACGAGTAGTAATCACGAGGGAGTCCAATACCGGCAATTGGAGTCGAATTTCCTGAATAGAAATTATCTGGAGCTGGAAGTGGGTAGTACTTCAAACGAGCATTACCTGCCAGGATTGCTGGGTTAGTTTCTGTTCCATCAAGTAAATACGCAGCTGCTTGCTCGTGATTGCCATTAATGAGAAAGAGTGGGACTGAACTAGTTGCAATAGTTAACCAATTTCGATGTGTACTATAAATCTTCTCCACATTAGCTTTATCTGCTTGACCTTTACCAATGAGCGGATCAATGCTGAAGTCATCTCCCATCATGATGTGAAAATCAGGTTGTTGTTTAGCAATATTTCCGAGAGTTACACCATAGAGTTCTGCATTAAACATCTTTCCCGCCCTTTCGGGGTGGGTATCTCCATGGACAGAAAAACTAAAGGTTGAACCCGCTTTTCTTTGTGTGGTAAATGAATACTGCTTTCCGTTGTTAAAAGATGTTTCTCCAGAAGATTTATAATTAACTCGATAATAAACTTTTGAATTGGACTTAAGCCCTTGTATCTCAAAAACCGCAGGAGATCCCGGTGATGTTTGAAGTTGACCTGACTTTGCTCCATATTTTGTTTTTGTATATCCATACTCCACAAAGACAGTAATTGGCTGAGAAGCTAGGACACTAACTGCAATAGAGGTATCTGTCGGGCGACCCAGTACTTGGGTTATTACTGGAGCAGTCACCCCAAGTGCTTTTCCAATAGAGGTACCTGCAACAGCTGTTGTAGCGGCCATTAAAAGAAGTGATCTGCGGGTTATAGGTGCCTTAGCCCAAGTTTTCATGAAGTAAACAGAGTCATTTTTCATAAAGTGACTGTAGAACTTAAAAGCATTTAAATCGAGAAGTGACAATTAGCAAGGTTGGGGTAAAGTCCTGTGAATTTCATGTGAAACGCTCAAAATCCAGAAATTTATAGTCCTTCAAAGTCGCAACTACAAACCGTTTTTCTTTCGGAATACTGCCACGAGAGCATTTGCATGTCCATGTCCCATCTCAAATTTCTCTTTTAGGTACGCAACTTGTTCCATGTGAGCCAATTTAGATACCTTTTTAAGTTCTTTCATCCAATGCTCAATTGGCTGTCCATACTTCTTTTCAATTGATGGAAAATACGATGCAGGACCGGTCACTTTTTTCTCTGCCATAACAGAATAATAGGTATGTTTTTCAAGAAAGTTTTGCGCTCGTAGCTAGTAAATTGCCTTGTTGCAACGGGAGAAGGTCCCCACGATTTTCGTGAGGACCTTCATGGTGTTGCATGAGTCGCCCTATAAGCCGGAGACTACGCAGTCATGCGTACAGATGTGCGTTATTTAGGATTTTGCCCCCAAAATTGCCCCCAAATAGTAGATAACTTCAGAATGGGTTTAAATCCGTAGGAAGATCCGCTGCTACTTTTTTGAAGTAACTATGCCCATCAACTTCTCAAGGGGACCTTGATTAAATCGCTTCAACCATAGTGTTGAAAAATATGTGAGGGTAAGCCAGATAGATATGGCAAGAAGCAAGACACTCCAAATTTGTAGTTCTTGAAAAAGCCCAAATCCCCAGGCTCCAAAAATAAATGAGGTTAAAACAGACTGGGAAATGTAATTTGTAAGCGACATCTTGCCAGCAGACGCCATCCAGGAGACCGCTTGAGGCTTAGCGATTACAAGTTTGCGAATAATTCCAACATAAACCATAGAAAGCAAAGGTGCGGTCAGGAAACCAAGAAATAAAGTTGATAGATAAACCGCTTCCGAAGGTTCGGCAGATTGCTCATTTCGAACCAAAAAAAAGGCAGCAAATACCTGTATTGGAAGTCCGATTAGCAGTCCAAACTTGATCATGCGTGTGTTTTGAACTTTATCGTGGTTGGCAGCGAGGAAATTGCTTCTAGCTAATCTCATGCCAAGTAGAAATGCGGCGAATGCCAATCCTCCCTGAAGAAATATCCCTGTTAGAAGTCCAAAAATCCAGAGTTCAATGCGAGGTGAGATTGCTTCTATGAAGGTTCCGTTGCGCAGTACTTCATCAAGCCTCGGTTCAATATATTCGTTATTCATCTGCTCGGGAAAGTAACGCTCCCCAATCAATAAACTTACCGCAGCGAGAGTAATCAATATTGCAGATAGCGAATAGATCACTCTTGTCCAGATTTTGATTACACGGTCGGTTCTAAACATGAAAGCCAAAAGAAGAAGGCCGAAAAGGCCATAAACAAATATGATGTCGCCGTGCCATAGGAAGGTGAAGTGGATTGCACCAAAAGCCATCAGCGCAAAGCATCGCTTAATCCAACGCCCTCTATTAGCTTTATCATTCTTGATGATGTAGCTAGAGCTGTAGCCGAATAAAAAAGAGAAGATTAGGTAGAACTTTCCGGCAAAGATTGCAGCAATAATCCAGGTTGCACCACCATTTACCAGCCCATGAGTCCATTCACCCCTGGCCCCCTGATCACTACTGAGCGCCATAAACTGAATATTGACCACTAGGATGCCAAGTAGAGCAAAGCCTCTTAAAACATCTGGGGTAGTTTC
>Ga0222713_10000568_pt1 | contig 41873 bp, 31 predicted proteins | sample C33_649DmetaG_FD_165061 | JGI IMG/M metagenome (GOLD analysis project Ga0222713, IMG submission 165061) | Estuarine water microbial communities from San Francisco Bay, California, United States - C33_649D | ecosystem: Environmental > Aquatic > Marine > Unclassified | place: USA: California... | reverse complement strand
GCCGTGACATGGCCGGGATCGGCTTGCGCAGCCCGCTCCATCCAGAGCACCGCATCCACCAGATTCTGTCGCTGCGCCTGCAAAACTCCCATGGAATGCAGCACTTCGGCAGCATTTGGTTGCCGCTCCAGCAGTGACCGGTAAACCGCCTCTGCCTCGTCCAGCCTTCCCTGGCGATGGTGTTCAACGCCCCGCTCAAACTCGGCCTGCAGCACTGCCGCTTCTTCAGTAGCAGCGGCATGGCTCACCCCGTCAGTGACTGGCTCCGCTGGTTTCCCGCGCAGCTTCGACCACAAACCGGACAAAGTTTTTAGGCCGCGGCCTTCAGACACAGCGCCACCTTTTCATGAAATATTGCATCGCATGCATCCGCCGGGCTAGAGGACTTCAGAATTCTTGATTGCGCCCCGTTGATGCGCCGCGATGAATACCGGCAGCATCCCCTGAATCCGCTTAATCGGCCCCGACCAATCCCCCGGATTGTCCTGCCGGAACAAACGCATACCCGGATACCAAACGCTGTTCTCGCAATCGCGGAACCAGTACCACAGCAAGGCATCACCTCTGGGAAGCAGAGTCCACACCGGGACATCCAATGCACCGGCAAAATGTACCGTGCTGTTGCTGGTCGAAATGACCAGATCCATGGCTGCCACCTGCGCCGCGAACGCATCCAGATCTTTAAGTGCATCCACTGCATCGTCGGTATATAAACGGATCCCGGAATCCCGTGCCAGACTTTCAAGCTCTTCTTTGCAGTCGCCATATTGCAAATTGACAAAGACAGCACCGGACAATTTCAGCAGCGGCGCAAGGGCGGATAAATGCAGGCTTTTTCTGGTTCCGACTTTGTAATTGCCGCTGCGCCAGGAAATACCGATCACCGGGCCATCACCCAGTCTACGGTAACGCTCCCTGAATTCGGAAACCCGCTTGCTGTCAGGTGTCAGGTATGCGCCATCTCGCTTGAAATCCTCATGGCCTGGACGCAGCCACCGGCACAGAGAACCCAGCGGGCTTTGCCAATGCGTCTCACGTGTTGCCGGATGCGCCATGTCGCTGCGCATCACCACCTGCGCCTGCGGAAATGAGCGGGCCAGCAACGGAACCAGTCGCGCTTCACACTCCAGAACCAGGCGCGGACCACGCGCCAGAAGGTCGGGTATCAAACCGGCATAGAGAATGACATCACCGACACCCTGCTCCTGCCAGACCACCATGGACTGCCCGGCCAGCGGTTGACCCTGCCATGACCGTTGCGGGGACTGATGGCGCAGAGCGTTGAAGCCTTTCATCTGCCAGCGCCGTTCATACCCTTCCCAACCTTCCTTCAATCTTCCCCGGGACAGGCAGTACAAACCGAAATTGTATTGGGCAAAATCATTACCGGGATCGATCGTCAAAGCCGCGCGGTAACATTCCTCAGCCTCTGCGAATCGCTCAATCTCGTGCAGCAACAATGCCAGGTTGCTGAGATTCCCCGAATTTTCCGGCTGCAAGACAATGGCGCGGCGGTATGCGGCCTCGGCCTCAACCACGCGTCCGGATTCCTTGTACAGGGTGCCCAGACGGTTACAGGCATCCGCCAGATCCGGCTGCAACTCCAGCGCATGGACCAGCATGGCTTCCGCATCGGTAAATCGGCGGGTCTCCAGCAACAGGCCCGCAAGGTTGTAATGCGCGGCAGCCGAATCAGGATCCTGCTCCAGGGCCAGACGAAAAAAAGACTCGGCTTCTGCCAGCCTCCCGCCCCCCTGAAGAAGCGCAGCAAGATTGCCGCAAGCTTCCGGGTATTCGGAGCGCAGTTGCAACGCGCGGCGGTATGCGGCTTCAGCATCAGCATTCCGGTCGACCCTGCAAAAAAAATTGGCTTGATTGAAATGTGCAGTTGCATCGTCATTGGTCAGCGACAGCACCTGTTGATGCGCAGCCTCCGCCTCTTCCATTCGGCCGGCTTCCTCCATCAGCAGCGCAAAATTGCTCCAGGCCTTTGCGAAATCGGGTTTTATCGAAAGGGATTTTCTGTAGGCCGCCTCCGCCTCGTCGCGCTGCCCCAGGCTTTTCAACAAATTGCCGAGATTATTGTGGACATCCGCATAATCCGGACGCAATTCAATGGCACGGCGATATGCCTGCACGGCATCAGCGCTGCGGCCGCTGGCCGCATAAAGATTGCCAATGCTGTTCAGCGCGGCCGTAAAACCGGGCTGCAGTTCGAGGGCCTTGCTGAAAGCCGCTTCCGCCTCCTCAAAACGACCTGTTTTCTGAAGTAATTGGCCCAGATTGCAATGTACTGCTGCAGCATCAGGCTGAAGACTCAGTACCTGGCGGTAAGTCGCTTCCGCCTCGGTATCACGGCCCATCGCCCCGAGCAGGTTTCCCAAATTGTTGCTCGCATCCGGAAACAGAGGACGTCTAACCAAGGCGCCACGGTAGGCTTCGACAGCCTCGTCATTGCGCTGGAGTCGTACCAGCAATTCAGCCAACTTGAAAAAAATATCGGCATCTTCAGGTAGCAACCTCAAGGCCGCACGGAACGGCTCCTCCGCCTCAGCGCTCCGTCCGGCTGCAGCCAATGTGTCGCCAAGCGCCATCAAGAGCGCTGTATTGTCGGGAGCAAGCTCCGCAGCCTTGCGCCTCGCCGCAATGGCCTCATCATGCCTGCCCTGCCGGTCAAGCACCATGGCAAGGTTGCCGAAATAGTCGGGAATCGGCAGCAACCGGATGGACTGCCGGATCAAAGTTTCGGCTTGTTCAAGATCGCCGGTTTGGCCGTGACTCACCCCCAGAAAATGCAAAGCCGGAGCATGGTCAGGGACATGCTTGAGAATCCGGTGGTAAGTGGCTTGCGCCTCGGACAGGTTGCCGGCTTGATGGGCCGCCAATGCCCCCTCAAAGACGGCATCTGCGTCACTCATCCCGGCTCCTGATGAACCTGAAGCCGGCTTGTCATCGCGTTGCGAGTCCCCGGCTTTCAGCCTCGTGACAGCACGCCAAGCTTCCCGCAACAGCTTTTTCATCAGGGAAAGATGCTAAGTCTTTTGCCTTACAGGTGTAATCGCCAGCAAAAGATCGTGGGTCATGATGTCCACGAACTCCTGATCATAACCGGCATCCAGCAATGCCCACTTGAAGGTATTGCCCAGATGCGCTTTTTTGAACCAGTTGGTTCTATGCGCCCGCGCAAAAGCCGCCGCACGCGACACGATGGCGTCATGCGTATTGCGCATGCGCTCCGGCGTTGCTTTTTTGGCGGGACCGGGCGGCGGCGGGAAGCGACTGATGAGATCTGCAGCCAGCGTGCGGGCAAATTCATCAACTTCTTTGGTATCAAACCAAGTCAGAATGGACATCGCCTGCTCAACAATTCAGGTTGATTGAATATCGCCTGCAACCGATAAAAATCAGGGGAGGGATTCGCTTGATTAAGCAATTTGGTGTATCGATAACGAAATTTAACTCTATCACAAGTCGTCATAAAACATCGGTTCTGGCCCGCGGCCGATGACCTAAACATCCGCGTTTACGGTCCGAACCATCCTTGCGTCCAGAAACGCGGCAACAGGCGTGCTCCTTCATGCAACCCCTCCAGATATTTTTTCTGTCGACCAGCGAGATCGGTAATCTCGGGAGCAACGCCGCAAATAACCGTCGTTACCGCAAAAATCAAGGCGAACCTCAAAACATACGCTCAACAATGCCAGTCAGGGGCCTCAAACAGGGCCAGGAGCATCTAACTGACCGGCATGACCATCACGCCATCAACCAATGATTGTGCAGAGGACGCCGTCCTTCATGCGAGTCCAGGTGAAAAGCAAAATCAACGTTTGGCGCAAGAAACAGATACACCGCAACAACCAGCAATGGCCGCGCCACAGGCTGCCGCAGGACATCAATACATCCCGCGAATTTTCCGTTCAAACTTACTGTGATCAGAGGTTTCAAAATGATCGCTGCCGACCGTTAACCACAGGTTACATGCGGTCTCAGGGGTCTCTTGGTGTAATTACGAGAAAATTACAAAAAACAGGACAAAAAAAACCCCGGCGAACCGGGGTTTTTTCAAGCAGGCGATAGATCAGGTACCCACGCCGGTTTTCGATTTGCCACAACCCGTGCCGCTGTTGGTGAAGGCCCAGGTCACAGACGTGTTACTGACCGTAGGAGTCATGGTCACGACGCATTCACCCACGCCCGCAGTACCGGTCAGAACAATCGCCCCGGTAGTAGCGGTCTGAGTAATGGCGGAAAGGTTGCCGCCAGGGACCGGAAATGTCGCGCCGGTTGCGCTAATCACCTGAGCCGAAGTATCACACTGAGTGATGAAGCCGTTGTTATTTTGCAAACATTCTGCAATCGCGGTCTTGTAAGTCTGAGCGCGGGAAATGTTGTCCTGCCACTTTGCGCGCGTGATGTAGTCCTGGTACTGCGGAATGGCGATAGCGGCCAGAATGCCGATAATCGCAACCACGATCATCAGCTCGATCAGCGTGAAGCCTTTTTGCATGTTTCTCATTGTCGATGCTCCTTAAAGATTGTTCAGGCGTTTAGCAGGAAGTAACCCGCAACAGTTTTAAAGCAAAGGCCGTACCAGCTTGCGACTGCAAAATGGCATAAACCATGAATACAAAATAAGTACTTGATTTAATTAATATAATTAATCATATTTGGAGCACTTACCATAGTGATGTGAAGAAGGTCACATTTTCGGGATATCCAAAACGCCCCCTGAGGTCCGCAATACGGAACAAGTCATTAAGTTGAGCATCAAAGGGCAGGATATGACAATTATTGTCACTTACACCAAAACCCGAACACCAAGCTAGGCAAGCGGCGCCCGATAACCGGGAATTTTCAAGGGATCCACCACATCAATCTGCTCGGGGCTGAGAAACTCTTTGGCGTATTTCTCGTAAACCTTCTCCCACATGAACACATCGAACAAATCCGGATCAATGTGGCCGTTGAGTTTGAGCTTGCCGAGTATGTTCAGCGACTCGGTCAGCGTCTTGCCCTTCTTGTAAGGACGGTCCTTGGCGGTCAGTGCCTCAAAGATATCGGCAATGCCCATGCAGCGCGCCTGCACTGACATCTGCTCCCGCATCAGACCCCGCGGATACCCTTTACCATCCATCCGCTCATGATGCCCGCCGGCGTATTCCGGCACATTGCGCAGATGTTTGGGCCAGGGCAATGATTCCAGCATCTGAATTGTCACTTCGATATGGTGATTGATGATCTGTCGTTCTGCTGCGGTCAGGGTACCGGCACGGATGGTCAGATTCTCAACCTCTTCGGCCGTCAGAAAATCCACGGTCTTTCCATTGGCGTCGCACCAGCGGTAACGTGAAGCGATCGTCCGGACCCTTGCGATATCCTCGTCGCTCATGGTCTCACCGCCGATGTTTGCGCAGCGGAGAAATTCGCGGTCGTCCTCGATGTCTTTCATCAGTGTCCGGGTCGACGTTTCACTGGCGGCACCGGTCAGCATCGCGAGCTCGGCATCACGCCGGATGATCTCAAACCGGGTGTCAATCAGGCCAATGCGGTCATAAATCGTCTGCAGCTTGGTCGCCTTGTCGACCACATGCACCGGCGTCGTGACCTTACCGCAATCATGCAGCAGTCCGGCAATCTTCAACTCATAACGGTCGCGGTCGCTCATCGAAAAATTACTGAGTGGCCCCGATTTGCAGTTATTGACCGCGTCGGCCAGCATCATCGTCAGCGTCGGCACACGCTCACAATGGCCGCCGGTGTATGGCGATTTGTCGTCGATCGCCGCATTGATCAGCTGGATAAACGACTCAAACAGCGACTCCAGATGATTGATCAGAAGCCGGTTGGTCAGCGCAATGGCTGCCTGGGAAGCCAGCGATTCGGCGAGCTGCTGGTCATCATCCGAAAACGCCACCACTGCGCCTGTGCTCCGGTCCTTGGCATTGATCAGCTGCAATACGCCGATGATCTCCTCCTCATGATTCTTCATCGGCACGGTGAGGAAGGAAGTCGAGCGGTAACCCGTCTTTTTGTCGAAATTCTTGGTCCCGGAAAAATCGAAGCCGGCTTCGGTGTAGGCATCGGAAACATTCACCGAACGGTCGTGATGCACGGCGTAGGCAGCAACCATGCTGAGCACCGGCTGGCCTTCCTTGTCGAACAGATTGACAGGGTAAAACGGGATGTTAGCGCCGCTGGTACCGCCCATGGCGATACCCAGGGAATCATTGCGCATGATTTCAAAGCGCAGACACTGGCGGTCGTCGGTCATCCGGTAAAGGGTGCCACCGTCTGCGTTGGTAATGTCCTTGGCAGCGATCAGAATGGCCTCGAGGAGCCGGTTGATGTCGCGCTCCCTGGAAAGCGCCACACCGATGCTCAATAACTCGCTTAGACGGTGAGTCAATTCCCCTTGAGGCGAAGGTGCCTGCATGTGATTCACCGACCGCTCCGGAATAGGCAAGTCAATTGCAGCTTAATCGTCGATGCGATTACTTGATACAGACCGCACGTACCTGCTTCATGTCGGTAATCCCCATCAGCACTTTTTCGATGCCGTCCTGCTTCAAGGTACGCATGCCGTGCTCCAGCGCCGTCGCCACCATTTCAGCAACGCGGGCGTGTTCCTGGATGTTCTTTTTCAGCGGATCGGTACCGACCAGAAGTTCGTGAAGTCCAACCCGCCCCTTGTAACCGCTGCCGCCGCAAACCTCGCAACCGACCGGATCGTGTATCACCAGTTTGCCGCTGTCGCCGCCGTAGTTGGCAATCCAGTCCTCCAACAGACGCGCTTCTGCGGCCTCGGGATCCTTTTTCCAGGTTTCGGTATTTTTCAGCTCCATCGCATATTCAACAACCAATGCCTGGATTTCCTCCGGGGTTGCCTCATGCGGCTTCTTGCATTTGCCGCACAGACGCTTGGCAAGACGCTGCGCCAGAATACCCAGCAGCGCGTCAGCGAAGTTGAACGGATCCATGCCCATGTCCAACAGGCGGATGATCGATTCCGGCGCGCTATTCGTGTGCAGGGTGGCGAACACCAGGTGACCCGTCAGGGATGCTTCAATGCCGGTGCCGGCCGTTTCCTTGTCGCGCATCTCGCCAACCATGATGATGTCCGGATCCGCACGAAGAAAAGCCTTCATCGCGACCGCAAAGGTCATCCCGGCCTTGGGATTCATCTGCACCTGACGCAAACCTTTCTGCGTAATCTCGACCGGATCCTCCGCCGTCCAGATTTTGGTGTCCGACTTGTTCAAGTAACCCAGAACGGAGTGCAGTGTGGTCGTTTTGCCCGAGCCGGTTGGTCCACAGACGAAAAAGAGACCGTAAGGCTTGGACACTACTTCTTTAAGGGTTTCCAGATTGAATTTGGTCAGGCCCAGCTTGTCCAGCGGAATCGGCTCACCGGCCGCCAGAATCCGCATGACGATGTCTTCAACGCCGCCGGCCGAAGGAATGGTCGCCACCCGCAGCTCAATGTCGAGCGGGCCGAATTTCTTGAATTTGATCTTTCCGTCCTGCGGCCGCCGGCGCTCGGAAATATCAAGATCACACATGATTTTCAGGCGGGCGGCCAAAGCACTGCGATAGCTCGCCGGGACCTGGATGTAGGGCTGCAGCGAGCCGTCCTTGCGAAAGCGGATTTCGGTCTTCGCCTTGCCGGGATAAGGCTCAATATGAATATCTGAAGCGCCCTGCTGGTAAGCGTCGATGATTACCTTGTTCACCAGCTTGACCAGCTCGTTGTCCGCGGCAGCCGACACCACGTCCTCACCGGCACCGGCTTCACCTTCGCCATCCTCATCCAGAGTACCCAGCAGATCATCGATATTGCCCGAGTCTTCAAGACCTGTCGTGCCACCGAACATCGCGTCCAGCGTGCTGGCGAATTCCTTATTGGTGGTCACCCGGAAAACGATTTTGCTCTTCGGATAGACGTTGCTGACCATCCGCGAGGCCTTGACGCGCTCCGGATCCGTAGTCACAACGATAATGCCTTCCCTAGTCTCCTCCAGCGGAATCCACTGGTTCGTCTGGCAGAACTCACTGTTCATATTCCGCATCAGGTCGGGCGACTTGATGCGGTCCTGCTTGAACGGCTCGTAAGGCACACCGAAATAGCTGCCCAGCGCGTCACCCAGAGCAGGAAGTTTGACCTGGAATTCGTCGGTAAGGACTGTTTCAACATCGAGGTTCTTGCGGCGCGCGGAGCGCTGCGCCAGCTCCAGTTCTTCACCCGAAATGATCGCATTGGTGACCAGCGCATCGTACTTGCTGCGCACCTGCATCATCGGACCCTGGCGCTGGCGGAATGCAATCGCCAGCGTCTCGGTCAGCGAAACCACGCCCTCTTCCATCATCGGCGGGAACGGTTGCCCCGCCTTGTTGTTGATGATCTGGACGACCCCGATCAGATCCTTGTTCTTGGCCTCCAGCACCGGCGCGACCAGCATCTGCTTAGTGCGATAGCCGGTTTTGGCATCAACCGCCTTCAGGAAATTCAGCTGTGCGCTGTAGGACTTCAGCTCGATATCGTCATAAACGTCACGGATATTGACGACGCGCTTGTTAGTTGCCACAAAGCCGGCAATCGACTGTTCATTGATCGGCAGCTTGATGTCCTTGAACGAATTCAGCCCGGTCTTCACCTTGGAGATGATCGAACTCTTGTCCTCGCTGAGCAGGTATATCGTCAGCCGGTCGGCATTGAACAGATTGCACAGCTCCTGCGACAGTTCGAGGATGATCTCGTCAATGTTTTTGGTCGCGTGAATCTTGTTGGTCACCGCCTGCAGCTTTTGCTGGAAACCCAGCTTCTCTGCCAGATTGTCGACAGCGACCGGTTTGCTCTGGAGTACTGTGCTCATTGATTACCTCACTGTTCCCGCTGCTGCAGTCGCGGACGGCGCGAGGTACCGGGCCGTCGTTCGCGCCATGATAGTTTCTGCGTCCTGCAGTTTGAAGTGTGTCACATAAACAACCGGTTCACGCGCCACGCCCGAAACCGCAGGCATCCCGGAAATAAATGATAACCCTTTGTTTTATTTATATAAATTCATCCGGCGCCGATTATCCATGCGCCCATCACTTGGTATCGAACTTGTGCACGCCGGTCCACGATGCCTCCGGCGGGTTGGCGCGATAGGCCGCAATGCGTTCGATAAATACCTCATACAGGTAACGCCTGAAGATTTTTTGCAGATTCAGCAGTTGCATCTCGGCCTTGTCCCATTCCTGCGCACGGTAATAGCTCAACGCCTGATTCCAAAGCTTGATTTCGTCAAGCACCGCCTGTTCGACCTCGCCCTCAAGACCCAGCGGCTGGTAAATGGTGATCGGCTCGTCCTTGCCCTTGACTTGCACCATGTCGATCTCGCGGAGCACGATGCCGCTGATGCGATCCTTGGTTTCCTGGCCAATCAGGATATCAACGCCATACTGCTTTGTGATGCCTTCCAGCCGCGAACCGAGATTCACCGCATCGCCCATCACCGTATACGCCTTGCGGATCTGCGAGCCCATGTCGCCGACCCGCATCATGCCCGAGTTGACGCCGATGCCGATCGCAAACGGCGGCCAGTTCTTGGCATGGAATTTTTCACTCAACACCTTCGCCTGCTTGATCATGTCCAGCGCCGCCAGCACCGCACCCTGCGCATGGTTGGGGTTCGCCACAGGTGCACCCCAGAACGCCATCACCGCATCACCGATGTATTTATCAAGGGTGCCGCGATGACCTTCGCGGATCACCAGACTCATCGTCGTCAGGTAATCGTTGATGTAAACCGACAGATCTTCCGGCGAAAGGCTTTCTGAAATCGTCGTGAAACCGCGTACGTCCGAGAACAGCACGGACAGTTCTTCTGCACGCGGCGCCATATTGAACTGTTCGGGATTACGCGCCATCTCCTCGACCAGTTCAGGCGGCACATATTGCCCGAACAGCCCCGTGATCAGGCGGGTGCCTCGCGCTTCCACCAGGAAACCGTAAGCCATGTTGCATGTGAACAGCACCAGAATCAGCGTCAGGCCCGACGCCAGAGGCAGCACCAGATTGCCGGATTGAAAGACCAGCAGATTGGCGCCGATCACGCCGAGCAGGGCCAGCGCGGACACCAGCATGGATTTGAAAGGTGTCAGCAGCGGCAGCAGCAGGGCCAGCGCAAGGCCGGCAATCAGCAGCAGCACGAACTCCGCGCCGACCACATAAGGCGGGCGCTGCTTGATATTACCATCGAGTATGCCGCCGATCAGGTTGGCGTGAATCTCCACACCCGGAAACACCGGGTCTACCGGTGTGGCCCGCAAATCCAGCAATCCCGGCGCCGTCGTACCGACAAGGGCAATCTTGCCCTTGAGTTCCTCGACCGGAATCCGTTCGTGCAATACATCAACCAGCGAGTAATAGCGATAGCTGCCCTTGCCGCCGCGGTATGGCACCAGGGCCGCAGCTTGGTCATCCACGGGAATTTCAAACGGCCCTGTCTTGACCCACTCCAGTCCGCTGTATTGTGTGGAACTGCCCTCTTCGCTGACCACAGCCTGCACCGGCGGATTGCCATGCACTGCGCGCACCATCGCCAGCGACAACGGTTCGTAGTAGGCATTGCCGTATTCGACGAGGATCGGTACCCGGCGGGTAATACCGTCGGTGTCCGGCAGCGGATTGATATGCCCCGCACTAGCCGCAGAATTCTGCAACCGTTCCAGATTTGCAGTGTATCCGCTCCACGATGTCACGCCGATCCTGCGTTGTCCGAAAGCACCTTCCGGCAGCACCGGCAGCGGCAGCATGCCCTTGCGGCTGGCATTCGCGGGATCGTCACTGAGAAACACGTGACCGAGAACCACCGCCCGCCCCTTCATTTTTCGCGCAAAAATATCGTCGTATTCAAGCTGCGGACGCACCTGGTCGAGCACTGACTGGAATTGAGGAACGCCGCGCAATTCGCGCTGGCTCAAACGTTCCAGCACGCGGATGCCGGACGATTCATCACGCTCCGCAAATACCACGTCGAAGCCGACCACGGCGATGCCGTATTTGTCGAACAGCTTGTCGAGCAGGAGTGCCAGCCGGTCGCGCGGCCACGGCCAGCGGCCTTCGCCGCCCTTTTCCTTTTCCAGCAGACTTTTTTCATCAATGTCGAGAATGACCACCCGCGGATCAACTGTGCGCGGCATGGTCAATCGCAAACGGGTGTCGTAGGCAATGGACTCAAGATTATCGAGCAGGGGCAGACGGAAGAGATGTATCGCATGCGCCAGGAAAAAGCCGGTAATGGCCAGCCCGATCACGATGCGATTCAGATTTTTCTTCACCCTGTGGTCCTATAGCAATACCGCTGTCGCGCGGTTTGGAGATTAGCAGCGGGATTCGCCGCTGCCCGATACGCCATCAAATCCCGTCGCCCTGAAGCACCGGCCGGGAAACCGGGGCTCCGCCGCTCCGGCGGCATAGACGGCACCACTCCGCGCAGGCGCGCGATTAATTACTTCTTGATGAAGAATTCCATCTTGACGCCGGCCAGCTCAATCACGTCGTGATCATGCAGCGGCTGAGCCTGCGCATCAATCACCTTGCCGTTGATGATCGGAAACTTGGCGCCTTCAACATGGGTAATGAAATAACCCTGGGGGCGGCGCGTGATGGCGGCGACCTGCAAACCCGGTTTGCCGAGCGTGGTCAGGTTCTTCACCAGATCAAGTTCACGGCCCGCGCTGGGGCCGGTGAGGATTTGTACAGCCGCCAGCATATGCGGCTCGCCGGATTTGGCCGCCATAGCGGCTGCCACCGCAGTTGCGGCAGGAGCAGCAGGCGCCATCGCCGGTTTCGGGGTCGGCGGCATCGACGGCCTCGCCGGCTCGGTGACCGGCTTCGGTGCGGCCTTCGCAGGCCGCAGAATCATCGTTTTTTCGAAATCCTCGGCGGGGGCATGTGCCGGCACCTCGGCGATGTATTTGAGCTTGTATTTGCCGATTTCGATCACATCGTTGTTCTGCAGGATGTGTTTCTTGATCGGATTGCCGTTGACCAGTGTGCCGTTGGTCGAACCCATGTCCTCGAGGAACGAGTCGTTGAGAATCGTCACGATGCAGGCATGCTCGCCGCTGACCGCAAGATTCTCGATCTGGATTTCGTTGGATGGCTTGCGACCGATCATGATGCGCTCCTTGTCGAGCGGCACCTCACGGATTACCGAGCCTTCGAGAGAAAGTATCAACTTCGCCATAGTGTCATCCCCGTTGCTTATCTGAACCAGGACTTCAGCCTGTCCACCAAACCGCTGCGGACCGGGAAATTCTTGAGCACACGCACCAGAATAACCGAAACATTGTCCCGACCGCCATTATCGTTCGCCTGCTGCACCAGTTGCTCCGCCGCCAGCGGAAGATTGGCCTGCAGCGAGGACAGCGTCAATTCCATATCTTCGTCGGTCACCATGTCATTCAAACCGTCCGAACACAGCAGGTAAATATCCCCTGCTTGCACCGGATAGCTGTGAACCTCGGCGTCGACTTCCGGATCGATGCCGACCGCCCGGGTCACCAGATTCTTGTTCTGCGAATGCCGCGCCTGCTCTTTGGTGATCAGACCGCTGTCGATCTGCTCCTGGAGCAGGGAATGGTCCCGAGTCACCTGCTCGAGCTTGCTGCCACGCATCCGATACAGCCGGGAGTCGCCGATATGCCCGACGATCATGTAATCATCGTGCCAGAGCGCAACAACCAGCGTCGTGCCCATGCCGGCGTATTGCGGCTGGCTTTGCGAAGCCTGGAAAATCGCGTTGTTGGCGCGAACTGCGTGTTCGCCGACCAGTTTTTCCGCGGTAGAAACATCAAGATCGCCGGTGATCGAAGCGAGCGCTTTTTTCAGCTCGGCGCTGATCATCGCAACCGCGATGCCGCTGGCGACTTCACCGGCGTTATAACCGCCCATACCGTCGGCCAATACCGCAAGCCCGACGGCAGCATCGGCGGCAATGCTGTCTTCGTTGTGCGAACGAACCATTCCGGAATGGGTGGCGGTGGTAATTTCAAGCATGTTGGATAAGTCAGCCATAAAGGGCCTCAGGATACCGCAGCAGCCGGCTTGGCTGGTGCGTTCATGGTTCCAAGGTACAGACGGTTGGCTTTTGCCATCTGTTATCCGGTCTGGTAACGATAATCCGGATCCTTGGCCGGTGACTTGCTGATGACAGCGGCGACGCAGGTCGGCAGCGCCGGGTTTACGGTGCGGATGTCGGCGTGCGGCTCATTGGCAATCTTGAACATGAGTTGCACCATCGAGTCGCCGGTGAACGGCAGGCTGCCGCTGAGCATCTGGTACAACGTGAAACCCAGCGAAAACAGATCCAAACGGCCCTCGACCTTTTTGCCGGCCAACTGCTCGGGCAACATGTACGAGGGCGTGCCCAGCACCACGCCGGTCTTGGTCCTGGACGAGTCGGTGACGCGGGCAATGCCGGCATCATCAATAGCGATGATGGCGATGCGGTCGGATGGTGTCCGTGACGCGGCTTTGACCCCGAGATCGTAAGCCTTGCGTTCCAGGCTCTGGATCAGATTTCCCCGCGCCGCAATCAGCATCACGACGGTGACCAAGAGCCCGAGGAACCAGTCGGCCTTCCAGAAGCTAAGCTTTTTCATCCCTTAATGCATCCCGATCCGCGTTGTTTTTATGTTTCTGCTGAATGGCTTAACGACGGAATTTCGAAGATCTTACGATACTCAACCCCGAAAGTTTTGTTTTTTTAAGGACTTAGTGCAAAACATCACACATTATCCGGACTTCTCCGACCGTCGGTCTCGCCAGACCGACAAACGTCAGCAAAAACCAACGATCCCGGCGATTTCACGGTCGTGGAAAAATTAAAAATTCAATAAAAACATAGGTTATTCCAGAAATAAAAAAGGCCACGCCAAAGCGTGGCCTTGAGCCGGTTTGGATCAGGGTTAAACGATATACGTCAGGTTCCGAGCAAGGCACCTTTCGCCAGTCCGTTCGCACGCGCGAATTCACCGCCCGACAGCTTCTTGCCGTCTTCGCCGCGCGCGCGCAGCACTTCGATGAAACCGCCCTGGGCGGTGACCTTGAAACTGCCCTCAGTCACTTCGGCTACTTCGCCGATCTTGCCGACGACGTCGGCAAAGCGGTGGAACGGCTGTTTGCGTGCGTCAAAAATCTGCACTTTCTTGCCGTTCAATGTGGTCCAGGCGCCGGGGGCCGGATTGGTGCCTCGAATCAGGTTGTAGACAAAATCGACATGGTTGGCCCACTGAATGTGCGCCTCGCCGGCGCGGCACCAGCCTTCGTAACTGGCCTGCGACTCGTCCTGTACCGTCTCCGTGTGTTTTCCGGCAAAGACCAGATCCGCCGCTTCCAGCATGGCCTTGACGCCCATCGGGAACAGTTTGTTGAAATAAACCTCACCGATAGTCTCGTCGGGACCGATATCGCAGGTCTTCTGCAGGATCACCGGACCTTCGTCGAGGCCTTCGTTGGGACGGAAAATGGTCAGGCCGGTCTGTGTGTCACCGCGGATGATCGGCCAGTTGATCGACGACGGGCCGCGGTATTTCGGCAGCACCGACGGGTGGTACTGGATCATGCCCAGACGCGGCAGATGAACGAAGGTGTCCGGCGCGAACTGCAGCACATAGGCCATCACGCCGATATCGACATTGAGCGACTTCAGCGCGTCATGCGCTTCCGGCACGCGCAGCGACGGAAACTGGAACACTTTCAGGCCGTGCGCTTCCGCAGCGGTACGCAGCGGATCGGCTTTCGCGCCCGGTTTCTCCGGGGCACAGAACACTCCGGCCACCTCATCCTTGCGCGCGAGGAACGCCTCGAGCACTTCCTTGCCGAAATCCTGCTGTCCGATGATTGCAATTTTCATGTTCAATCCTTTGATGAGTGTCGTCAGACCCGTGTGGGCTGGCGCTTATTTTTTCTTCGGCGGCAGGCTGAACGCACCTGCGGTCTTCAGCTTCTCGATGGCGGTACCGTCGTAGCCGAGCACATCCTTCAGCACTTCGTCGGTATGTTCGCCGAGCAGCGGTGAACGCCTGATCACTGCCGGAGACGCCGACAGCTTGATCGGCATGCCGACGTTGTACCACTTGCCTCGCTGCGGATGATCAAGCTCGACATACATCTCGCGGCCGCGCACGTGTTCATCATTGGCAAGGTCTTCCGTCGACATGATCGGGCCGCAGGGCACATCCAGCGGATTGAGAATGGCCATGAACTCGCGCTTGGTGAACTTCTCCGCGAATTTGTTGATCAGTGTCCACATCAACTGCTGATTCTTGCGGCGCTCGCCGATGGTGGCAAAACGCGCATCGCTCGCGAGGTCGGGCACACCGACATCCGGGCCGATACGTTTGGCCAGCGCATCCCAGACTGCCTCCTGAACGACGATGTACAGCCAGTCGTTGGCGCCATGCGGTTTGCAGTGGATGGCATTGCCGAGCTGGCCACCGCCGGAGTCATTGCCCGCACGCGGCGTCTCGCCCATGCCCTTGTAGGTCGGCACAGAATATTCGGGCAGATCGCCGCGGGTCAGACGCTGGTGGTCGCGCCACTTCACACGGCACAGATTCATCACGCCGTCCATCATCGCCACTTCGACATACTGGCCCTGGCCGGTACGGTTGGCCTGGTGCAAGGCGGCCAGCAGGCCGATCGCCAGATGCAGGCCGGTGCCGGAATCGCCAATCTGCGCGCCGGTGACGAAAGGAGCACCGTCGGGTACGCCGGTGGTGCTCATTGCACCGCCCATCGCTTGCGCAACGTTTTCGTAGGCCTTGAAATCCGAGTAGGGGCCGCTCGAACCGAAACCCTTGATCGAACCCATGACGATTTTCGGATTGATCTCGTGGATTTTTTCCCATGTGAAACCGAAGCGGTCAAGCACGCCGGGGCCGAAGTTCTCCATGATGATGTCGCATTTTTTGAGGAGATCAATGAAGACCGTTTTGCCTTCCGGGTTCTTCATGTTCACCGTGATCGACCGCTTGTTGCAATTGAGCATGGTGAAATACAGGCTGTCGGCATTCGGCACGTCACGCAGCTGGCCGCGCGTGGCATCGCCCTGCGGCGGCTCGAACTTGATCACATCCGCGCCCATCCACGCCAGTAGCTGGGAGCACGTCGGGCCTGCCTGCACGTGGGTCATATCGAGAATCCGAACACCTTTTAATGCTTCCATTCTTGATCTCCAAAAAATTCTGCGGCAGAAAAAAGGCTGCCTGCCCGTTATGTCCGCCGCGCTGATCGCAGCGGAAAGGCCGTCCGCACAATTTTAAATGCAGTCGCGCCTACCCTCCATAATGCGTTACCCGGAAGAGAGGGCGCCACTATAGGTAATGACAATCGCGTCGGCCTTGACCGGAGTCAAGATTCCACACCAAAAATTTACCTAATAAACAAATAGTTATAAAATTCCACCCTCTGCTTTCAACCACTGTTTCTGCCGCCCATGACCCAGCTTGCGCTGCATCCCCAGTCCAAAATCATCCGCCTGCAACTGCGGCAGAACATGGTTTTGAAAAACCTGAGCGCGGCGCAGTGGAACGAATTCGAACCGCTGCTGGAAATCACCGATTACGCCAAAGGCGAAACGCTCGAGCACCAGGGCACGTATTCGATGGAGCAGTACTTCATCATCGACGGCATCCTCAAACGCACCGTCTCCAATGCCCAGGGCAAGGAGATGATCCTGCGTTTTGCCGCGGAAAGCGACATCGACACCAGCTACGCGGCATGGCGGCTCAAAACGCCGATGCCCTACTCGATCCGCGCGGTCACCCGCGTGCGCGCCGCCAAGCTGTCGATGCTGCAGTGGGCGGCCTTCCTGGAGCGCCACGCCCGGATCAAGGGTGAATTCGAGCTGGAGGTGATGCGCCTGATGAGCGAAGTCATGGCCCACACCATCACCCTGCATCTGCTCGACGCGCCGGGACGCGTCCAGCGCTTCATGCGCAAAAACACCGAACTGAGCGAACGCCTGCCCAAAAAAGAACTTGCCTCCTACCTCAATCTGTCCCCGGAAACCCTGAGCCGGCTGAAACGGCGCGGCAAAATCTGATTGCATCCCGGCCGGAACGCAGCCATCCGGCACCGCTTTTTGATGCATTGCAATACCGGCGGATTAAAGCGACAAACCGGACTGCAGCAGAACAAAAATTGACCGGGGTCAAGAGCGCGGACCGGTACCCGCCCCTATGATGTTGGCCTGCTATTTAAAGCCACGTCCCCGGGGCGTGGATCTGCCGCAAATACTGCAACACCGCAAGGCCCGCCGCGGCGGACATAACATACGAAACCCTGTTCAATTGACGGCAAGAACGCGAGGCATCCCGACATGACGACCGATACGCAATCACAAGAAATGACCGACGGCTTCAACCTGGTCATCGAGGCGCTGAAACTCAATGGCATCGACACGATTTACGGTCTGCCCGGCATTCCGATCACCGACCTCACCCGCAAGATGCAGGCCGCCGGCATGCGCGTAATTTCCTTCCGTCACGAGCAAAACGCCGGAAACGCCGCCGCGATTGCGGGATTCCTGACGCAAAAACCCGGCATCTGCCTGACCGTGTCCGCGCCCGGCTTCCTCAACGGCCTCAACGCCCTGACCAATGCCACCACCAACTGCTTCCCGATGATCCTGATCAGCGGCTCCAGCGAGCGCGAGATCGTCGACCTGCAGCAAGGTGACTACGAAGAGATGGACCAGCTGGCGATCGCCAAGCCGCTGTGCAAAGCCGCCTACCGCGTACTGCACGCTGAAGACATCGGCATCGGCGTCGCACGTGCCATCCGTGCCGCCGTCTCTGGCCGTCCGGGCGGCGTCTACCTCGACCTGCCGGCAAAACTGTTCGCGCAGAGCATTGACGCGGCCGCGGGCAAAGCCTCGCTGATCAAAGTGGTCGATCCGGCGCCGCGCCAGATCCCGGCCCCCGATGCGGTGCAACGCGCGCTGGACCTGCTGAAAACCGCAAAGCGTCCGCTGATCATCCTCGGCAAAGGCGCTGCCTACGCCCAAGCCGATGACGATATCCGTGCACTGGTTGAAAAAACCGGCATCCCCTACCTGCCGATGTCGATGGCCAAGGGCCTGCTGCCGGACACGCACAAACAGTCCGCAGCCGCTGCACGTTCCTATGTACTGCCGGAAGCCGACGTGGTGATGCTGATCGGTGCACGCCTGAACTGGCTGCTGTCGCACGGCAAGGGCAAGACCTGGGGCGGCAAGGACCACAAGGCCTGGGGCGGACAGAAATACATCCAGGTCGATATCTCGCCGCAGGAAGCCGACAGCAATGTGCGCATTGACGCGCCGGTGGTCGGTGATATCGGCTCCTGCGTCGCTGCGATGCTTGGCGGCATCAAGGCCGCGGGTGCCGGCTGGCCGCAGCCTTCAGGCGACTGGCTGGGGGCGATTGACGAGCGCAAGAGCAAGAACATCGCCAAGATGGGCGAGACCCTGGCGAAAAATCCGAGCCCGATGAATTTCCACAGCGCGCTGAACGTGATGCGCGACATCATCAAAAACAACCCGGACGCGATGCTGGTCAATGAAGGCGCCAACGCGCTGGACTTCACCCGCAGCATTGTCGACATGTACAAGCCGCGCAAGCGCCTCGACGTCGGCACCTGGGGCGTGATGGGCATCGGCATGGGCTTTGCCGTTGCCGCCGCCGTGGTCAGCGGCAAGCCGGTCATTGCTGTGGAAGGCGACAGCGCCTTCGGTTTCTCGGGCATGGAAGTCGAGACCATCTGCCGCTACAACCTGCCGGTCTGCGTGGTGGTGATGAATAACAACGGCGTTTACAAAGGCACCGACGTCAATCCGACCGGCGGCCCCGACGTCGCGCCGACCGTGTTCGTGAAGGACGCACGTTACGACAAGATGATGGAAGCCTTCGGCGGCGTCGGCGTCTATGCCAAAACGCCTGAAGAACTACGCAAGGCCGTGGAAGAAGCCGTGCGTTCGCGCAAGCCGACACTGGTCAATGCCGTCATCGACGAAACCGCGGGCACGGAAAGCGGCCGTATCACCAGCCTGAATCCGAGCGCTGCGAAAAAGAAATAATTACAAAAGATAAGCCCCGAAACAAAAACCCCCGGTTCGGGCATTCGCCCTGACCGGGGGTTTTTTATTGGAAGCTGATCAGGCTGCGCTCTTGCGCAACTGGGCCACCAGCTTGCCCAGCACCGGCCACACCAGCATCAGCAAGCCAAGTCCCATGATGCTGCCGACCAGCCAGTTCGAGAAAAAGATGCGCATGTCGCCCTGCGACATCAGCATCGCCTGACGGAAGGCACCCTCGGCCTGATCGCCAAGCACCAGGGCCAGCACCAGTGGCGCCAGCGGGTAGGACAGCTTCTTGAACGCGTAGCCCATCACACCGAACAGCAGCATCAGCCAGATATCGAGCATCGCGTTGTGAACGGTGTAGGCACCGATGGCGCAGATCACAACAATCACCGGCGCGATGATCGAGAATGGCACCCGCAGGATCGCCGCAAACAGCGGCACGCAGGTCAGCACGATGATCAGGCCGGCGATGTTGCCGAGATACATGCTGGCAATCAGGCCCCAGACAAAATCCTTCTGCTCGACGAACAGCAGCGGACCGGGCTGCAGGCCCCAGATCAGCAGGCCGCCGAGCAGCACGGCGGCGGTCGGCGAGCCGGGAATGCCCAGTGACAGCATCGGCAGCAGCGCAGCAGTGCCGGCCGCATGCGCAGCGGTTTCCGGCGCGATCACTCCCTCGGCCTGCCCGGTGCCGAATTTGGCGCCGTCGGGTGACATGCGCTTGGCAATGCCGTAACTCATGAAGGAAGCCGGCGTCGCACCACCGGGCGTGATGCCCATCCAGCAGCCAATGACGCAGCTGCGCAGCGAGGTCATCCAGTATTTCGGCAGTTTTTTCCAGGTCTCGATGACAATACGCGTATTGATCTTTGCCGTGCGGCCGGAGAACGACAGCCCTTCTTCCATCGACAGCAGGATTTCGCCGATACCGAACAGGCCGATGACCGCGATCAGGAAGTCGAAGCCGCGCATCAGCTCGTGCCAGCCGAAAATCAGCCGCAGCTGGCCGGTCACGGTATCGATGCCGACAGCCGCCAGCGCGAAGCCGAGCATCATCGCCACCAGAATCTTGAACGGGGGCTCCTTGCCCATGCCGATGAAACTGCAGAAGGTCAGGAAAAACACCGCAAAAAACTCCGGGGGACCGAACTGCAGCGCAAACTTCGCCACCAGCGGCGCCAGGAAAGTGATCATCACGATGGCAAAGAAGGCGCCGATAAAGGACGACGTGAATGCCGTGGTCAGTGCCTCACCGGCCTTGCCCTGCTGGGCCATCGGATAGCCATCAAATGTGGTTGCCACCGACCACGGCTCACCGGGAATATTGAACAGGATGGACGTGATCGCGCCGCCGAACAGCGCACCCCAGTAAATACACGACAGCATGATCACCGCCGACGTCGGCGGCATGGTGAAGGTGAGCGGCAAAAGAATCGCGATACCATTGGCGCCGCCCAGACCGGGCAGCACGCCGATCAGCACACCCAGCGTGACCCCGATGAACATCAGCAACAGGTTGAACGGCGTCAGCGCAACCGAGAACCCGTGAAACAGGGCATTGATTTCTTCCAAGGTATCAGCTCCCCTAGGTCAGTCTTTTGGTGCCGTCAGTAGCCGATCAGGCTCAGCGGATTGAATTCGCCCTTGAACAGCGGCACCTGGAACCAGATTTCGAACATCGCGAAAGTGACCGCACTGACACCGACGCCGACAATGAGGCCACGCGTCCATCCGTATTTGCCGAGCCAGACCATGAACACGGCAATGTAGGCGGCGGAGGCCACATAAATGCCGATCAGCTGGATGCCCAGCACATACACCGCAGCCGGCAGCAGCACCTGCAGCACCAGGCGCAGCGCGCTCCATTCAACGAATACCTCGTGGTCTTTGCGGCGGTCATGATGCAGGCGAGCTGGCTTAGCACGCACGATCCATTTAACGGCTAACCCTTTGATTTGCTCCCCCAGCAGGACCTGGAACAGGGTGACCAGGGAGCCGATGCAGATCATCGCGCCGATATAAAAGGGAAAGTAGCCCGCCTCCGGTCCTTCCGTCCCCCAGCCCCAGCCCAGACGCACACTGTCGAAAATAACCAGCGCCCCCAGCCCGAGCATGAACAGGGCCACCACAACTTCCGCACTGCGCATAGACAAGCCTGCGCTTGCGCCCTCGTCGGAATCTTGTTTTTCAGTCATTGGCGTTTTTGTTTCAGAATAAAAGGATTACAGCGCTGAAACCCGTAGCGTCAGGCGGGGAACCGGATGAATAACATCCGGTTCCCCGCCTGAGAATCATCAGGGTTTCGCGAGGAAACCCGCTTCTTTCATCAGGTCCCGGTGCAGGACTTCGGCCTTGCTCACCCAGTCCGCATAGGGCTTGCCGGTCAGGTAGGTCTGGTTGAACGCACCTTCCTCCATGAACTTCTTCCACTCCGGCGTCGCACGAACCTTGTTGAAAAGCTCGACGTAGAAATTCACGACTTCAGGCGCAACACCCGCCGGCATGAAAATCCCGCGCAGCATCACGTATTCCGTCGATATACCGGCCTCCTTGCAGGTCGGCACGTCATACCAGGACTGCGTATCCGTGACCTTGGTCTTGTAGGGCATGCGCTCGTCATCAAACACGCAGAGCGCACGCAGCTTGCCGGCACGCCACTGGGCTACCGCTTCGATCGGGTTATTGACCGTCGCATTGATATGTTTGCCCACCAACTGCGTCGCCACTGCACCGCCGCCCTTGAAGGGAATGTAGGTGAATTTGACCCCGGCGGCTTTTTCGATCGCAACCGTCAGGATCTGGTCTTCCTGCTTCGCGCCGGTGCCGCCCATCTTGAAAGTGTTCGGACCGGCCTTTTTCACGGCATCCAGGAATTCCTTGGCCGATTTGTAGGGATCTTCAGCATTCACCCACAGCACGAAGTTGTCGAGCGACAGCATCGCCACCGGGGTCAGATCCTTCCAGTTGAAAGGAACACCGGTGGCCATCGGAGTAGTGAACAGGTTGGACAGCGTGATGATGATCTTGTGCGGATCGCCCTTGGCCGCCTTGACCTCGAGGAAACCTTCGGCACCGGCACCACCCGATTTGTTCACGGGGATCAGGGCCTGCTTCATCAGATTGTGTTTGGCCACGATGCCCTGGATCAACCGGGCCATCTGGTCGGCTCCGCCACCGGTACCGGCGGGGATGATGAACTCAACCGGCTTGGTCGGCTCCCATGCTGCCGCGGGGGCCGCAACCGACACCAGACCAAACGCTGCCAAGAGCGGCAGTATGCCGCGCGCCAATGCTCGCTGAATATTCATATCACTCCTCCTTGTTACGATTGAACGACGGGCTTGCTGAGTTATTCTCCGCGAACTTGAACGCGGCCCAACTTATTGGAACGTCGTGCGCGACATTCTTCCGCATAAAGCGCGGCGAAAGAATTGACCGCAATCAAGAAACGAGTATATCCGCCCGCTCGGGAACACGTCTCTAAGGGATTATTGATTGAACATCCGGAAGGCATCCGGCGGGCGGGTCCGCCGCCGGATGATAACCACACCACCACACCAAAAAAACCAATAAATACAGATATTTAAAAACCTCGCCCGACGGATGACGCGTCTGGCGGCATCCGTTAATCAGCGATGCACGAGCACCGGGACTTTCGACCCGGTAATGACTTTCTGCGTCTGACTGCCCAGCAGCGCCCGCGTCAGGCCGCGCTGGCCGTGCGAAGCGATGAAAATCATGTCGCATTTTTCCTTTTTCGCCGTGGCCAGAATCACATCCGCCGGAAAATCACTGGTGAAGTTGATCAGCTTGTACGGGACTTTCGCCGCCTTGGCGGCTTTCTCGACAACCCCCAGATAAAGTTCGGCGGACTTGCGGATCGCCGCGGCATGCTCGATCGATGTGCCGTACCCCACCGGCAGAAGGCTTTTGTAGACCAGCGGGGTCGCCGGCGGCGCGGCATAAACCGCGGTCACTTTGGCGCCAATGGTTTTCGCCAGTTTGACGGCGGCCGCGATTGCGGAACGGGACAGCGCAGAGCCGTCAGTCGGTACCAGGATGTTCTTGAACATGTTCATCACCTCATTTCACGTAGGGCAGCACCCAGACCAGCATGCCGATCACATAACAGACTACTGAACAGACGATGGTAAAAGGCACGCTCCAGGCCAGGAATTCGCGCAATGAAACCTTGCGTCCCTCCTCTTTCTCGCCTAGCGACAGCGCCACATACAGTGCCGGCGCACCGGCCACCGTCAGGTTGCTGCCCAGCGTACCAGACCACAGCAGCATCCAGTAGAGCGGCCACGGCTCGATGCCGCTCGCGCCCATGTCCTTGATGGTACGCAGGAAGGTCAGGATGTAGGCGTCGTGTTCGACAATACCGACGATGGGCACGGTAATCCAGTAGAGCAGCGTTGCTCCCAGAGCATAGTTTTCCAGGAAAATCGGCTTGATCTGGTTAGCCAGCAAGTCAAGGATATGGCTTTTCTCGAGGCCGCCGACCAGCGCGAACAATGCGACGTAGAAAAAGATCGCGCGCCAGTCGAGTTCCTGCACGCTCTCCTCGAAGCTGTCGGCCTCCTTGACGCGGTCGCCGAGCAGCGCCAGCACCAGCACCAGCGAAATCGCACCGGTCATCGAAATGAAACCGAGCTGCACGCCGATGTATTCGCGCATCGACATCGCCACCACAGTGCCGATGAACCAGACCACGACCACTGTCGCAAACAGCGGATTTTCGATTTTGGCCGAAAGACCGAGACTGTCCAGATCGGCAACACGCTTGTGCCCGCGGAAACCGTAGAACCACATCGCGGCGAGGGTGATCACAAACGTCACCATCAGGATCGGGAACGAAGACGGTTTGCCGTGCTGCCAGAAGAAATCCCAGAACTCGGCGCCGGCGACGCTGTGCAGCATCTGCGGCGGCAGGTCACCGATTAACAGCGCCGTGCCCATGAAGTTGGCGCCAAAACCGATCATCAGGATCACCGGGACTGGTGACAGTTTCATCGCCCGCGCCAGCGGCAGCGCCACCGGGGCCATCATCAGGATGGTCACCACGTTGTCGACAAACATTGAAATGACGCCGGCGAGGAAGGTCAGGATCATCACCAGAAGTCCGGGGCGTCCACCCGAAAGTTTCAAGGCCTGGATCGACAACCAGCTTGGCACACCGGACTTGCCGAAGTGCCCGGCAATGATCCAGATGCCGACCAGGATCGCCATCACGTTCCAGTCGACAAACTTGAAGGCTTCGGTCTCGGTCATGATGCCCATCCAGCACATCACGGCAACGCCGATCAGCGCCGCCAGCGTACCGTCTATTACATTGGTGATCACCACCACGATCGTCAGCGCAAAGACGATCAGCGTTAGCCATTGCATCGCTTCCATGGAAATATCTCTTTTGGTAATTGATTAAGAAATCAGGGTTTTGCTGCGCGTGCTGCAATCTGCGGCGCCGGGACCGATATCGAAGCGCCGGCAGGAGCGGGTTTGTGCCGTTCGTGCGGCTCCCAGCCCATCAGACCCAGCATTACGAAAAATCCTACCACATAGGCAACCGGTACAAACCAGCCGTGGCGCAACCACAGTCCGACCGAACGCGCCTCCGGATACATATTGGACAGCGCCACGCCGGCACTGGAACCAAACCAGATCATCGAACCACCGAAACCCACGGCATAGGCCAGCACACCCCAGTCGTAACCACCCTGCTTCAGCGCCAGTGCGGTCAGCGGGATGTTGTCGAATACCGATGAAATGAAACCAAGGCCGAATGCCGACTGCCAGGATGCCGGCGGCAACTTTTCCACTGGCATCATCGACGCGCACAGCACCAGCGACAGCAGGAATATGCTGCCCTTGGCCGCCTCCGGGATCAGGTCCCACTGCGGTTTGCGCCAGGGCACGCAGGCCAGAATGACCACCCAGACTGCTACGCCGATGAACGGAAACACATGGGACAAGTGGTTGAATTCAAGATTGATAGTGACGTTGGTGGCAATGGCTGCGGCAAGTATCAAACCGACAATGACGACCCGCGCCCAATCGACCGGTGCATGGCGACCCTCATGCTTGACGATCGGCGAAAACTTCTGCTGCAGCAGTGAAGCGGGGATGCCGAGGACAACCATTGCCGCCGCAGCCGCCACATAGGCATGCAACACATCGCGGGGATCGACACCGTCCAGCCACATCATCGTGGTTGTGGTATCACCCACTACGCTGCCGGCACCACCGGCATTCGAGGCCGCAACAATCGCGGCCAGATACCCGATATGCACCTTTCTATTAAAGAGCGTCCCCGCCAATGTACCGCCGATGAGTGCCGCTGCAATATTATCGAGGAAACCCGACATCAACCATACCATCACGAGCAATGCGAAAGCGCCCTTCCAGTCGTCGGGCAGGAAACGGGGTACCACCAGCGGCAAATGGCTGCGTTCGAAATGGTTCGACAACAATGCAAAACCCACCAGCAGGCAGAACAGGTTGACGATGATCACCCACTCATGGAAGAGATGCTGGATCAGCCCGCCGATACCGTCGCCGGTTTTGAATCCTGTAAAGCCGACCTTGTACAGCGCAATAATGATCAGCCCGGTGAGGGCGACCTGGAGCGTGTATTTATGAAACAGCGCAACACCGAGCAAAGTCATCCCAAAGAGGATGAAATCGAGGGGAATACCGAATACCGCCGGCGATTCTGCAGCAGCGGCAAAACCGGACAATGCTGAAAGCAGCAAGCCAGCACACAAAATGGCCGGCCGCCGGACATTCCGTCCTGCTTGAATCTGATGCATGCACACTCCCTTGGCCTCAAGGACCGCATGCCGGGAGCATTCAGCAATTCATGCAACCCGGCCTTTACCTCAGAACACGCTGCAGTTGCCTGCAGATACGTCGTCTAGGCAAAGGTCTCGCTTGCAATGACACATTGCCGGTATGGCCGGGGACCCGACTGGCGCCGGACTCCCGTGATGACGACCATACCGCAGCGGCTTGTTGATTTTATTGCCGCCGTAGCTACTCCCCTTTGGAGCAACAATCCCTAACCAATCATGGGAATGCGCGCCCGCGTTTTACCACGCCCTCTTCAGGCGCGTCAATAAAGGCCCTGAATTCGGGCCCGTCAATGCCGCGCCTTTTCGATCAGAACAACCCGATCACCTTGCCGTCATCCGTCAGGTCAATTTTCTCCGACGACGGGACTTTGGGCAGTCCCGGCATGGTCATGATGTCACCGCAGATCATCACGATGAATTCCGCGCCGGCAGCAAGCCGCACTTCACGGACGTTCACCATGTGCCCGCTGGGCGCACCGCGCACGCTGGCATCGGTCGAGAACGACGACTGGGTTTTTGCCACGCACACCGGGTAATGGCCGTAACCGGCTTCCTGCAGTTCCTTGATGCGGTTGCGCACCTTGGAATCGGCGGAAATATCGGCCGCACCATAGACCTTGGTCGCGATCTTTTTCATCTTTTCCCACAGCGGATCGCTGTCTTCGTAAACAAAGGTCGGGCTCGACTTCTGCTCACACAACTCGACCACGATGTTGGCCAGTTCGGCCGCGCCCTTGCCGCCCTCGCCCCAATGGTTCGCCACGACAACGCGCGCGCCCAGCTTGGCGATGCGGTCGGTGAGCAGATCCATCTCGGCCTTGGTATCGGCGGTGAACCGGTTGACCGACACCACGCAGGGAATGTTGTAGACGTTCTTGACGTTGTGGACGTGACGCTCGAGGTTGACCAGGCCTTTTTCCAGCGCGACCAGGTTTTCCTTGTTGAGGTCTTCCTTGCCGACGCCGCCGTGGTGTTTCAGCGCGCGCACGGTGGCAACAATCACCGCCGCGGCGGGTTTCAGGCCGGCCTTGCGGCATTTGATGTCGAGAAATTTCTCGGCACCGAGATCTGCACCGAAACCGGCTTCAGTCACCACGTAGTCGACCAGTTTCAAGGCGGCCTTGGTCGCGATCACCGAGTTGCAGCCGTGGGCGATGTTGGCGAAGGGGCCGCCGTGGATGAACGCCGCATTGTTTTCCAGCGTCTGCACCAGATTCGGTGCCAGCTGGTCTTTCAGCAGCACAGTCATCGCGCCATGCGCCTTCAGGTCACGCGCGCGCAGCGCCTTGCCGTCGCGGGTGTAGCCGAACACGATGTTGCCGAGGCGCTCTTTCAGATCCTTCAGCGAGGTCGCCAGGCAGAAAATCGCCATGACCTCGGAAGCAACGACGATGTCGAAGCCGTCTTCACGCGGGTAACCGTTGGCGGTGCCGCCCAGGGAGACGACGATGTCGCGCAGCGCGCGGTCGTTCATGTCCATCACGCGCTTCCAGGTGATGCGGCGCGGATCGATGCCGAGCTCGTTGCCGTGCGAGATGTGGTTATCGATCATCGCGGCGAGCAGGTTGTTCGCCAGCGCGATCGCGCCGAAGTCGCCGGTGAAGTGCAGGTTGATGTCTTCCATCGGCACGACCTGGGCATAACCGCCGCCGGCAGCACCGCCCTTGACGCCGAACACCGGACCGAGCGAGGGCTCGCGCAGGCAGATCATCGCCTTCTTGCCGATGTGATTCAGCGCATCGCCGAGGCCCACAGTCGTCGTGGTCTTGCCTTCACCCGCGGGAGTCGGGTTGATCGCCGTAACGAGGATCAGCTTGCCGTCTTTTTTGTCTTTCAGGCTGTCGACATATTCCAGCGACACTTTGGTCTTGTAGTGACCGTAGGGCACCAGATGCTCTTCCGGGATGCCCAGCTTCTGCGCAATCTTGTTGATGCGCTCCATTTTTGCCGCCTGGGCAATTTCGATGTCCGACAGTGCCATGTTGGTTCCTCTCCTGAACAAAAAATAATTATGGATACCCGCGCCTGCGGGTGTCGTGTTTTACAGCCTTAAACCTTGGCCAGCTTCGCCAGCACCTGCCCGCCGCCGTAACTGGAACGCGGTGTCAGTTCGCCGCCTTTCATGACTTTCACCGCACAGTATTTGAATTCCGGAATCTTGCCGAACGGGTCAAGCGCCGCGTTGGTCAGCAGATTGGCGGCCGCCTCGTAGAACGCAAACGGAATGAAGATCGAGCCGCGCGGCGTGCCGTCGTCCGCCCGCGCATGCAGCGAAATGATGCCGCGGCGTGACGCCACGGTGATCACATCGCCACCCTTCGCGCCCAGCGCGTCGAGATCCAGCGGATGCATCGACACGGTCGGTTCCGGCTCGATCGCATCGAGAACTCCGGCGCGGCGGGTCATCGACCCGGTATGCCAGTGCTCCAACTGACGTCCGGTGATCAGCACAAACGGGAATTCGCGATCGGGCCGTTCATTCGCCGGAATGATGTCCGCGGGCACAAACTTCGCGCGCCCCGTCGGCGTCGGGAATTTATCAATAAATACAATGGGTTGACCGGGATCACCTTCGTGGAGGCAAGGGTAGGTGACGCTGCTCTCGGCCTCCAGACGCTCCCAGGTAATGCCGGCAATCGAATTCATCGCCAGACGCATCTCGTTGAATACGTCCTTCGGACCGCCGTAGTTCCAGTTCAGCCCCAGACGGCGGCCCAGTTCCTGAATGATCCACAAATCCGGTTTCGCTTCACCCGGCGCATCAACCGCCTTGCGGCCGAGTTGCACCATGCGATCGGTGTTGGTTACCGTGCCGTCTTTTTCCGGCCATACGGTTGCGGGCAGAATCACGTCGGCGTGATAACAGGTTTCGGTCAGGAAGATTTCCTGCACCACCAGCCAGTCGAGCTTGGCCAACGCTTCGCGCGCGTGGTTGGCATCGGGATCGGACATCGCCGGGTTTTCGCCCATCACATACATGCCGCGGATATCGCCATCAAGAATTGCATGAACGATTTCAACCACGGTCAGGCCCGGCTTCGGGTCGAGCTTTGTGCCCCAGAGTTTTTCGAAACGCGCCAGTGCTTCCGGATTGTCGACGCGCTGATAATCCGGGAACACCATCGGGATCAACCCCGAGTCCGAAGCGCCCTGCACATTGTTCTGGCCGCGCAGCGGATGCAGCCCCGAGCCCGGTTTGCCGATCTGACCGGTCATCAGGCACAGCGCGATCAGGCAGCGTGCGTTGTCGGTGCCGTGGATGTGCTGCGAAATGCCCATGCCCCAAAGGATCATCGAGGCTTTGGAGGTCGCGTACAGCCTCGCCACTTCCTTGATCGTTTCCGCAGAAATGCCGCACAGGGGCGCCATCGCTTCCGGGCTGTAACCTTCAACGTTCTTTTTCAGATCTTCATAGCCGATGGTGCGTGACTTGATGAAGTCCTCGTCGACCAGTCCCTCATGGACGATGACGTGCATCATCGCATTGAGCAGCGCGACATCCGTATCCGGCTTGAACTGCAGCGCATGCGTGGCGTGGCGCGACAACTCGTTGCGCCGCGGATCGGCATATATCAGTTTCGCGCCGTTTTTCACCGCGTTCTTGATCCAGGTCGCCGCGACCGGGTGGTTGGACAGCGGGTTCGCGCCGATCAGGAAAATCACTTCCGCATGCGCAACGTCATTCACCTGATTCGACACCGCACCCGAACTCACCGCCTCCATCAGCGCGGCAACGCTCGATGCGTGGCACAGCCGGGTGCAATGGTCGACGTTGTTGGAGCCAAAGCCGGTGCGCACCAGTTTCTGGAACAGATAGGCTTCTTCGTTGCTGCCCTTGGCGGAGCCGAATCCGGCCAGCGCCTTGTTGCCGTACTGGTCGCGGATGCCTTTCAGCTTGCCGGCGGCAAGATCCAGCGCTTCTTCCCAGCTCGCTTCACGGAAATGCTCCAGCGGATTTGCCGGGTCCATCGTGAAATCGGCATGCTTCGGTACACCGGGCTTGCGGATCAGCGGCTTGGTAAGGCGCTGCGGGTGATGCGCGTAATCGAAACCGTAACGACCCTTGACGCACAAACGACCGTGATTCGACGGGCCGTCGCGGCCGTCGACCGACATGATCTTGTTGTCCTTGATGTTGTACGTCAGCTGGCAACCGACGCCGCAGTACGGACACACCGAGTGCACCTGCTTGTCGGGTTTGACCAGCCCCGCTTCGCGCGCCGGCATCAGGGCTCCGGTCGGGCAGGCCTGCACGCATTCGCCGCAGGCGACGCAGGTGGATTCACCCATGGGATCGCCGAGGTCGAACACGATTTTGGAGTGATCACCGCGGAATGCATAACCGATGACGTCATTGACCTGCTCTTCACGGCAGGCGCGTACGCAGCGCGTACACTGGATACAGGAATCGAGATTGACTGCTATACCGTGATGCGACAGATCGGCCTGCGGCTGATGACGGGGCGCAAAGCGCGGCTTGCCGACCTGCAATTTTCCGGCCCAGTGATCCAGTTCCGAATTGTTGGTGTGACGCTGTTCAGGCATATCCGAGAGCAGCAATTCCATCACCATTTTCTGCGACGCTACGGCGCGCGTGCTGTTGGTGGTGACTTCCATGCCTGGAGAGGGATTGCGGCAGCACGACGCCGCCAGCACACGCTCGCCCTTGACCTCAACCACGCAGGCCCGGCAGTTGCCGTCGGGACGCATGCCTTCCTTATAGCAAAGGTGCGGAATCTCGACGCCAAGGCGCTTTGCAGTCTGGATGATGGTTTCCGACGCGTAGGCGACGACGTCCTTGCCGTTCAGTTTGAACTCGACCGGCATCGCCGCGAATTCGTCTTTGCTCATTGCAGTCATGACATGACCTCCGGTAAGACGCAGCGCTTTCGCACCCGCATCCCTACTCGACTTCCTTGGGGAAATACTTCATCACGGTACGGATCGGATTCGGCGCCGCCTGGCCGAGGCCGCAGATCGATGCATCAGCCATAGCGCCCGACAACTCTTCCAGCAGACCGCGGTTCCATTTCGGCGATTCCATCAACTGCAGGGCTTTTGCGGTGCCGACACGGCAGGGCGTGCACTGGCCGCAGGATTCTTCGGAAAAGAACTTCATCACGTTGCGCGCCGCGCCCCGTGCCTTGTCCTTGTCGGAGAAGATGATCACTGCGGCAGAACCGATGAAACAACCGTATTGATTGAGCGTATCGAAATCCAGCGGAATATCGCCCATCGACGCCGGCAGGATGCCGCCCGACGCGCCGCCGGGCAGATAACCGTAAAACTGATGACCCGGCAGCATGCCGCCGCAGTATTCGGCGATCAGTTCCTTGACCGTGATACCCGCCGGCGCCAGATGCACACCGGGCTTTTTCACGCGACCGGACACCGAGAAGGAGCGCAGGCCCTTGCGGCCGTTGCGGCCATGGCCGGCAAACCAGTCCGCACCTTTTTCCAGGATGTCGCGCACCCAGTAGAGGGTTTCCATGTTGTGCTCGAGCGTCGGGTAGCCGAACAAGCCGACTTGCGCCACATAGGGCGGACGGAGCCGCGGCATGCCGCGTTTACCTTCGATGGATTCGATCATCGCCGACTCTTCGCCGCAGATATAGGCGCCTGCACCGCGGCGCAGGAAGATCGGCGGCAGCGGGCAGGGCGGATTCGCCTGCAGCGCCTTGATCTCTTTTTCGAGAATCGCCCGCACGCCGGCATATTCGTCACGCAAATAGATGTAAACCTCGGAAATCTGCACCGTCCACGCGGCAATGATCATGCCTTCGAGGAAACGGTGCGGATCGCGCTCGAGATAGTGCCGGTCCTTGAACGTCCCCGGCTCGCCCTCGTCAATATTGATCGCCATCACCCGCGGCCCTTTTTCGCCGCGCACGATGCGCCATTTGCGCCCCGACGGGAAACCGGCGCCGCCGAGACCACGCAGCCCCGAGTTCTCCATGGTTTTGATCAGCGACTCGGCATCACGCGTGCCGTTCAGGCATTCGATCGCGATGTCGTAACCGCCGTTCTTTCGGTATTCGGCATAGGACACATACTTGCCGACTGCACATTTGTCCTTGTTCGCAGCGACCAACGGTTTCACCTTCTCGACTGTCGCCTGCGCCACCGGATTCTGCCCGACCACGGCCACCGGGGCCTGCTCGCAACGACCGACGCAGGGCGCCGGAATCACGCGCACCTGGTCACCCAGCGATTGTTTGAGGCCCTTGATCAGTTCATTGGAACCGGACAACTCGCAGGACAGGGAATCACAGACCCGCACGGTCAGTGCCGGCGGCGCCTTTTCGCCTTCCTTGATGACGTCGAAGTGGTGATAAAAAGTCGCCACCTCATAGACTTCGGTCATTGCCAGCTGCATCTCACGCGCCAGCGCTACCAGATGTGCGGCGGGGATATGTCCGAAACGATCCTGGATCAGGTGCAGATTTTCAATCAGCAGATCGCGACGGCGCGGATCAACCCCGGTCTTGCGCTGCGCGCCATCCAGCAAAGACTGGACTTCGGCGAGCGCGCCCGATTCCACGGCGCGCCCCTTGAGAGCGCCCCGTGCACGTTTGCCGCGTTTCACGATGCCACCTTCCAAAATTGTGCCTCCTCCGGCAATCACTGCAACCGCTACCCATGCATGGGTAGCGGGACTTTCCTTGGTTTACTTCCTTGTTACTTCAATACCGACTTGAGCAACTTGCCCATCTCCGCCGGATTTTTAGTCGTGCGGATGCCGCACTCTTCCATCACCGCCAGTTTTTCATCCGCCGTACCCTTGCCGCCGGAGATGATCGCACCGGCATGGCCCATGCGCTTTCCGGGCGGCGCGGTAACGCCGGCAATGAAGCCGACCACCGGCTTTTTCATATTGTCCTTGATCCAGCGCGCGCACTCCTCTTCGTTGGAGCCGCCGATTTCGCCGACCATGATTACCGCTTCAGTCTGCGGATCATCATTGAACATCTTCATGACATCAATATGCTTTAAGCCATTCACCGGATCGCCACCGATGCCGACGCAGGACGACTGGCCCATGCCCAGCTCCATCAGCTGACCGACCGCTTCATAGGTCAGCGTGCCGGAACGCGACACCACGCCGATCGGGCCTTTCTTGTGGATATGGCCCGGCATGATGCCGATCTTGATTTCATCCGGCGTGATCACGCCCGGGCAGTTCGGTCCAATCAGCAGGGTGCGGCTGTTGTTCTGCTGCATCTTGTATTTCAGGCGCACCATGTCGCGCACCGGAATGCCTTCGGTAATACAGATCACCAGATCAAGGTCGGCATCAACCGCTTCTTCAATCGCCGCAGCGGCAAAGGGCGGCGGCACGTAGATCACCGACACGTTGGCGCCAGTCGCATCCTTGGCTTCACGCACCGAATTGAAAATGGGAATACCTTCGTAGTTCTGGCCGCCCTTTTTCGGAGTGACGCCGGCGACGTAGCAATTCTTGCCGTTGGCGTATTCCTTGCCGGTCTTTGTGTGAAACATGCCGGTCTTGCCGGTAATGCCCTGAGTCATCACCCGCGTGTCTTTGTTGATCAGAATCGACATCAGTTTTTCCCCTTCACCGCAGCAACGACCTTCTGCGCGGCATCAGCCATATTGTTCCCGGAAATGATCGGCAATCCAGAGTCTGCGAGGATTTTCTTGCCGAGTTCGACGTTGGTACCTTCGAGTCGCACCACCAGCGGCACGCTCAGGCTGACCTGGCGCGCAGCGGCAACCACACCCTGCGCAATCACGTCGCATTTCATGATGCCGCCGAAGATGTTGACCAGAATGGCCTTCAGCTGGGGATTGCGCAGCATGATCTTGAACGCTTCGGTGACCTTCTCCGCGGTGGCGCTGCCGCCGACGTCGAGGAAGTTGGCGGGGCTGCCGCCGTAGAGCTTGATGATGTCCATCGACGCCATCGCCAGACCGGCGCCGTTCACCAGACAGCCGATGTTGCCATCGAGCTGGATGTAGTTGAGGTCGTGCTTTGAAGCCTCGACTTCCGCGGGATCTTCTTCATCCAGATCGCGCAGCGCCACCAGTTCCGGATGACGGAACATCGCGTTGTTGTCGAAATCGATCTTGGCATCGAGCGCAATGACCTTGCCGTCGCCGGTCAGGATCAGCGGATTGATTTCGGCGAGCGATGCATCGGTTTCATCAAAAGCCTTGTACAGCGCCTGCAGCATCGCGCGCGCCTGCGGTACGGAAGCATCGGGCACACCGATCTTGCGCGCCACATCGTCAGCATCGGCGTCAGCCAGCCCCTTGACCGGATCAATGACGACCTTGTGAATTTTTTCGGGAGTGTGCGCGGCAACTTCCTCGATATCCATGCCGCCTTCGCTGGAAGCCATCAGCACCGCACGCTGCGTGCCGCGGTCAATGACCAGGCCCACATACAGTTCTTTTTTGATGTCAGCGCCTTCCTCGATCAGCAGCCGGCGCACCTTCTGGCCCTCGGGGCCGGTCTGATGCGTCTTCAGCTGCATGCCGAGAATGGACGATGCGTAGGTTTTGACGTCGGCGGCCGACTTCGCCACTTTGACGCCACCGCCCTTGCCGCGACCGCCCGCATGGATCTGGGCCTTGACGACCCAGACGCTGCCGCCCAGTTTGGCTGCCGCAGCGACCGCTTCGTCGACGGTGAAACACGGGATACCGCGCGGCGTGGTTACGCCATATTTGCGCAGGAGTTCTTTTGCCTGATATTCGTGGATTTTCATATTCCGTTCCGCGTGGTTAGCGCTGTTGGATGGAAGGCGTCACCCGGCCCCGCAGGGACGCCAATCTATTACAGCGAACTCCGCAGCAGCCTTGACCGCAGTCAATAAACTCACGATTGGGTAAAACGCGAGTCCGCCGCAAGAAACGCATGGGACGGGTCTGGAATTTACGCCGCGCTGAAAACGGGCAACGACGACGGATGTTCCGGGGACAGGCTGGCTGAATTTGCTGCGCTGCAAGTATATCAAACAGCCGCCGCCTTACCCTCGTCGCGCTGCACTTGCATTGATGCCCGCTGCAAACCATCAGCTTGGCGACGCGGCGGATTCTTCAAACGCCCGTTCCATTAATAATCGCAGACCATTCGATTGACCGAAGCTAGCGCACGCTATCAATTGATGGCATACGATGCTGCGTTGCAATATTAATCAGCCAAAAAAAACGCAACCCATGGGGTTGCGTTGAAGTTCCACCAAAGGAGGAGGTTTTGGAGGATATGTACCGATACCTGTAGAAGGCACCCAGCACAGTTCTCATTTTGCCATGCAGCACCTGCCTGTCAAGCCATTTTTGCTGCTACGCAATATACATTTTATCCCAGGACAGTTGAGAAATTCTTAATCGAGGCCTCGCGACAGCCTGAAGCGTGACCTGCTTCACATTTCGTTCCACCAAATGGGTCTCCCCGCCGATGCGCAGCAAAACCATGGTAAAGAATGGCGCTACTTTTAAAGCGCCGCGCACGAACAGCGGTGCCTCTTATCAACTTGGAGAAACAATGGCCCGTAAACAGCTGCTTTTCACCGGCGACATCAACCTGATGAACGTCACCGACCCCGCCCTGCCCTTTAACCGCGTCATCGACACGCTGCAAGGTGCTGACATGCTGTTCGGCAACGTCGAGTGTTGTTTCTATCAACCGCCGACCTCGGTTTCGGTCAGCGACGAAGGTTTTTTTGCAACTCCGGAAGCCGGACGCGCACTCAAGCAAGCCGGTTTTCGTGCCATCGGCAACGCCAACAACGTCAACTACGGCGCTGAAGCCATCCGCTCCTCGCTGAGCGAGCTCGAAAAACTCGGCATCCCCTATACCGGCGCCGGCCGCAACCGTGCCGAGGCCCGCGCACCGGTGATCATCGAACATGAAGGCGTGCGTTACGGTTTCCTGCAACGCACATCGGTGTACTGGCCGACCAACCACGAAGCCACGGAACACAGCCCCGGCGTCGCCGCCTTGCGCGGTCATACCGCCTACCAATTGCCGATCTACAAAACGCGACAGGAAATGCCGCCGGCCAACCGTCCCGGCGTACCGCCGATCATCGTGACCTGGGCCGATCCGAAATACCTGGCCGAATACGTCGCGGAAATCACCGAACTGCGCAAGAAGGTCGATGTGCTGGTGGCATCACAACACTGGGGCCTGCACGAGGAAGTACTGGAATACATGACCGAAATTGCACATGCGGTGATTGATGCCGGCGCCGATATCGTCATCGGCCATGGCCCCCACTACTCGCTGCCGGTCGAGTTCTATAAAGGAAAGCCGGTGTTCTACGGCCTTGGCAGCTTCTCTTTCCACACCGGCCACGGTGGCCGCCAGCACGGCAACTGGCTGGGCATGCTGGCCCGGGTCGGCATGGACGGCCAGAAGATCACTGAAGCGTCGTTTGAATTCGTCCGCCACAACGACAAAAACGAGACCGTGATCTGCGACATCAGCAAGGAACAGGAAGGGCTGCAAGCGCTGCGCAAACGCAGCAGCGCTTTCAAGACCCAACTCGAGGTTTCAGGCAACGCGGTGGTATTCCGCGCCGGGGACTGAAGCCGGTCAGATCCCGCCGGGCTCGTCCTTGGGATGGCGCAGATTGCGCGCCGGATACACCTTGGCCGGATGTTTTTTGAGCTCTTCCTCAATGACGTCAACGCCGAGGCCCGGCGCTGTCGGCAGTTCGATGTAACCGTTTTTCGGTTTCAGCTGATTCGGCGAAATCTTGTCGCAGAAATCGACGAAGGGCAGGAAATACTCGGTGATGATGAAATTGGGCATCGTCGCCGAGGCATGAACGGTCGAAGCCAGACCGACCAGCGTCGAGTTGTAATTGTGCGGTGATACTGCGACCAGAAAAGGTTCCGCCATCGCCGCGATTTCCTTCAACTCAAGGATGCCGCCGACACAAGCCACGTCGGGATTGAGAATGTCCGCGGAACGCTTCTCCAGCAAGGGGCGGAAACCGGTCTTGGTATAGGTCGCCTCACCGATCACCACCGGAATGCCGATCTCGCGGCGGATCTGCGCCAGTTCATCCGGGAATTCCGCCTGGCAGGACTCCTCCATCCAGTAAAGGTTGAATTCGGCGAGCTGCTTGTCAAGGCGGATCGCATGCATCGGTGCCAGCCGGCGATGCTGCTCGAGCAGCAGGTCGATATCCGGGCCGACGGCATCACGGATCGCCTTGACGATGCGGATCGCGCGGTTTTCATGTTCCTTCGGAATATAGGTACGCCAGGGCGACGGCAACGGATCGAACTTCATTGCAGAAAAACCCATCTTGACGACTTTTTCCGCGGCACGCGCATAGTCGTCCGGTTCCTTCATGCCATAGCTCCAGCCGTTGGCATAGACGCGGACTTTCTCGCGGTATTTGCCGCCCAGCAGGTTGTAGACCGGCTGCTGCGTCGCCTTGCCGACGATGTCCCACATCGCCTGTTCGATGCCGCTGATCGCGCAGAACAACTCGACAGAACCGCGCCGCGCCGCGTAGTCGTCAAAAGCAAACTGGGTGAAATGTTTGATGTCGAAGGGACTGCGGCCGACCATGTACGGCCCCAGCGCATTCAGCTGCGCCATCACCGCGGTGTCGCGGTCGTATTGCGAATAAGCCTCACCCCAGCCGTGGATGCCGGCGTCTGTTTCGACTTTGACGAAGATCAGATTCTTGCGCCAGCCGGGATGAACGGCATAACTTTTGACCGCGGTGATTTTCATGTTGCTGATCCTTAAATTCTTGATGCGCGATGGAAAGGCTCTGAATCTAGGCGGGCAGCACAAGCCGTGTCAAGAAAGCGCAGCGATGGTCCATCATGCGAGAGCGCAGAGGCAAAACTCACATCGTACGCGGCTGCAGATTCAGCAACTGGCCGATGCGCTCCGAGCTTTTGAGTCCGCTGCCGGTCAGCACCACAACGGTGGTTTCACCGGTGCGAATTACACCGGAAGCCAGCCACTGCGTCAGTCCTGCCGCAGCCGCAGCGCAAGTCGGTTCGACATAAAGCCCCATGCGGGCGAGCGCACCCAGCGCGCTGACGATTTCATTTTCACTGACAGCAGCGATTGCACCGCCGGATCGCCGCACCGCACGCACCACCTCGCGCAGCCGCGTCGGCTGCGACGATGCAATGCCCTCAGCGACCGTCGGCGTCACCGTAACCGGCACCGGTACCTCACCGCCGGACTGCCAGGTCGCATGACAGGGCGCGCAGTTGGCGGCCTGCACACCGAATATTTTCGGCATGCGCGTAATTTCGCCGTTGCGCAGCAACTCATCAAAGCCGCGGTCAAGACCCAGCACATTGCTGCCATAACCCAGCGGCGTGATCACGTTGTCCGGCGCGCGAAAGCCCAGCGACTCCCACAACTCATAGGCCAGCGTCTTGGTGCCTTCAACAAAAAACGGCTGCCAGTTATGGCTGGCGTAGAAAATCTCGCTGCTCATGCGCAATGCCGCATCGGCAACGTCCTGGCGCGTGCCGCGAACCGTGACCACATCGGCGCCGCAAGCCGCGATCTGCGCGATTTTCGGATACGACGCGGTTTCGGGCACCAGAATGCGGCAACGCATGCCGGCAGCCGCGGCATAGGCCGACAGCGAGGCCCCGGCATTGCCCGAGGAATCCTCCAGCACGTAATCAATGCCGCGGCTTTTCAGGTAACTCACCATTACCGTCATGCCGCGATCCTTGAACGAACCGGTCGGCATCATGAATTCGAGCTTGAACTGCACCGGAGTGCCCTGCCAGTTGCGGCTTAGCAGCGGCGTGCCGCCCTCCCCCAAAGACACCGCATGCCGGCGATCCACTTCCAGCGCCCGCGCATACCGCCAGACCGAACGGTCACCGGTATCGATTTCGCCGCGCTTCAGCCCGACACCCGGCGCCAGATTGAGATAAGCACCGCTGTCGCCGCACCAGCGTGCAGTGTCGTCAGGATACAGGGTTCCGCTGACAGAATCTATGTAACTCATTGATTTTATGAATAAAATTATTTAACCGGGTGTAAGCAGGTGCTCACCCCGCAAAAAAAGAAGGCAGGCGCATAGCGCCTGCCTTCTGCATTGTAGCGCGCCGCCGGGAGCGGCAGCCGCAACCGTATTACTTGACCGGCGCGTCCTCGGTCTTCGGTGCTTTTTTGGATTTCTTCGACTTGTCGGCTTTGGCTTTCTTCGGCTTGTCGGCTTTGGCTTTGGCTTTCTTCGGCTTGTCAGCCTTGGCAGCGGGTGCCGGAGCAGCCGGGGTCGCAGGAGCAGCTTTCACTGCATCCGCTTTAGCCGGAGCAGCGGCGGGAGCTGCCGGGGCAGGCGCCGGAGCGGTCTGGGCGGCAACGTTGAAAGTGACGGCAGCGATACCGGCAGCCAGCAGGGTTTTCAGCAGTTTGTTCATTTTATCTCCAGTACTGTTTAAGGCTCGCGCCGAGACGCGATTCGCCCCGAACTTTCGGGCCGTATGTCACTAACGTCGCCGCGGTCTTGCGGTTGACGGCGATGGAACGGTGCAGTGTTAACATTTCGCTCCCGCCGCCCGGCGGAACAGCGGAGGAGCAAAAAATGGATCTGGGAATCAAAGGTAAACGGGCGCTGATCACCGGTGGTTCGCGCGGCATCGGCCTCGGCGTCGCAGAAATGATGGCCAAAGAAGGCTGCCATCTTCATCTGGCGGCCCGCAGCGAGGCCGATCTCAATGCGGCCCGGGACAAAATCCTGGCCACCAGCAAGGTTGACGTGACATGTCATGCTGCGGATCTGTCTGACAGCGCCAGCGCGGTCAAACTGGCCAAGGCCTGCGGCGATGTTGATTTTCTGATCAATAACGCCGGTGCAATCCCGCAGGGGACGATCGAAGCGCTCGACGACAACACCTGGAAACGCTCCTGGGACCTCAAAGTATTCGGCTTCATCGACATCACGCGCGAAATCTACGCGCAGATGCGCAAACGCAAAAGCGGCGTCATCGTCAACGTCATCGGCGCCGCGGGTGAACGTCCGGTGGCCAGCTATATCGCCGGCAGCATGGGCAACGCCGCACTGATGGCGATGACCCGCGCCCTGGGCGCCGAGAGTCCCGAATTCGGCGTGCGGGTGGTCGGTGTGAATCCGGGCGGCACTGCGACGGATCGCGCGGTCAAACGCCTGCGCGAGCGCGCGGGGAAGGAATTCGGCAATCCCGATCGCTGGCAGGAATTTGTCAGCAAGTCCCCGTTCGGCCGCATGGCGACGATCGAAGAACTGGGTGCGATGGTGACTTTCCTGTGCTCACCGCTTTCCGGTTACACCACAGGCACGATCATCACGGTCGACGGCGGCGCCAGCAGCCGGCGCGCCTGAAAAAACAAGGGCAGCCCTGAAGGCTGCCCTTGTCCGCCAGATAAACTTATTTTTTCTGCTCGGCTGGTGTGTTGCGCGGCAACGCATCCACCGCGCGCAGCGCCTCGTCATAGCGCTGCTGTGCCGTCTGCAACCGGCCGCGCGCCGCTGTCAGCGCTTTTTCAGCCTTGTCGAGTTCCGACTTGCGGTACGCCGCTTCCTTTTGCGCCACGGCGTTGGCATCGCGCGCATTCAGCACATCCTGCTCGGCCAGCTTGACATCGTAACGCGCCTGATCGAGATCGCGGTGCGTGACCGTGGCGCGGTACTGCCCCTGCTGCAACGCACTGCCGCGATCCTCCACCGGCGCCTGCGCCTGCGCAGAGCCGCCGGCGAGCAGTGCAAGCACGCAGAGCCCGCGCACGATGCTCAGATGGTTGGCAGTCACGGTGGCCCGTTCTCTTAAGGCAGCAACACCGTGGAGCCTGTGGTTTTGCGCCACTCCAGATCGCGGTGGGCCTGCGCCGCTTCGCGCAGCGGATAGCGCTGATTGACGGCGATTTTCACTGCACCCTTTTTGACAACGGCAAACAGTTCTCTCGCGGCAGTGAGCAGATCTTCGCGCGACGAGGTGTAGTTCACCAGCGTCGGTCGCGTCAGGAACAGCGAGCCCTTCTGCGCGAGGATGCCGATGTTGACCGGCGGCACCGCGCCGGAAGCATTACCGAAACTGGCCATGATGCCGCGAGGCTGCAGGCAGTCCAGCGATTCCATGAAGGTGTCCTTGCCGACACCGTCATACACCACCGGCACGCCCTTGCCCTTGGTGATGGCTTTGACGCGCTCGGAGAGCTTTTCGCGCGACATCACCACCACGTGTTTGCAGCCAACCTTCTTCGCAAGCGCGACTTTCTCGTCGCTGCCGACCGTGCCGATCACCGTGGCGCCGAGATGTTTCGCCCACTGACAGAGAATCTGCCCTACACCACCCGCGGCGGCATGAACCACAATGGTGTCGCCCTTTTTCACGCGGTAAGTACGGCGGCACAGATACCACGCCGTCATGCCCTTCAGCATCATCGCCGCTGCCGTTTCATCCTTGATACCGGCGGGAATTTTCACCAGCCGGGCCACCGGACGGATCAAGACTTCAGCGTAGGCGCCGATAGGCTGGGCATAGGCGACACGATCCCCGACTTTGAATTCCTTGACCTTCGGCCCCACAGCCTCCACCACGCCGGCGCCTTCGGAACCGAGCACCATCGGCAGCGGCATCGGATACAGGCCGGAACGATGATAGGTATCGATGAAATTCAGGCCGATCGCAGTGTTGCGAACGCGGACCTCACCGGGCCCGGGTTCGCCGACAGTAACTTCTTCCCAGTGCATCTGCTCGGGACCACCATTCTGATGAATGCGAATGACATGCGGCATGTTTGCAATCTCCTCCAAACGCGGGGGGAGCACCCCCCCTGACAGGTTTATTCAGCTTTGATACCAGCGTCGCTCACGACTTTCGACCACTTGGTGGTTTCAGCCTTGATGAATTTGCCGTAGGTCGCGGCATTCATGTAAGCGACTTCGGCGCCCTG
>Ga0222713_10000564_pt1 | contig 41959 bp, 39 predicted proteins | sample C33_649DmetaG_FD_165061 | JGI IMG/M metagenome (GOLD analysis project Ga0222713, IMG submission 165061) | Estuarine water microbial communities from San Francisco Bay, California, United States - C33_649D | ecosystem: Environmental > Aquatic > Marine > Unclassified | place: USA: California... | reverse complement strand
ACGGCCGGCGGCGCCTATATCCGCGCGGCGCTGTATTACCACTGGGCGAATTTCCTGTTTGTGCATGACCAGAAGCAGTTTGTCGGCGCGATGCTGGCGATGGACGAATGCTGGAAAAAAGCGGCGCCGCTGGTGGATCCGCCGATGGAGTTGCTGGAGATTCCGTTTGAAGGCCTGCGCATGCCGGGATGGCTGCGCAAACCCAAGGGCGTGGCGAAGCCGCCGGTGGTGGTGCTGGTGCCCGGCGGCGACTCTACCAAGGAAGAGCTTTACGATTTCGGTGAACACATGCTCCGCCGCGGCCTGGCCGTTCTCGCCTTCGACGGCCCGGGGCAGGGCATGCTCAGCACGCAGAGCAAGATCCGTCCCGACTACGAAGTGCCGATCAAGGCGGTCACCGATCTGGTTGCTGCGCGCAAGGATCTCGATACCACGCGCATGGCCATCGGCGGGATTTCCTATGGTGGCATTTTTGCCTGCCGCGCCGCGGCTTTGGACAAGCGTTACAAGGCGGCAGTCTCGGTGAGCAGCTGGTACACGCCGGCCGGCCGTTTCAAGCATATGGATCCGCTGTCGCAGGTCGGGCTGATGCAGTACATGGGCGAGAACGCGGAAGAGGTGCAAAACAGCATCACCATGGCCGATGTCGCGGCGAAGCTGACGGTGCCGCTGCTCCAGATCTACGGCGGACTCGACAAGGCCTCGCCGCCGGAACACGCCTATCGCGTCGAAAAGGAAGTGAAGGGGCCGACGACAACAATCGTTTATGACGACGGCGTGCATGTCTGCAACAACCTGCACCATATCGTGCGTCCGCTGATCGCCGACTGGCTCGCAGACCATCTGAAATAGGGAGCGGCAGATGGCGGTGATGCTGGGAAGCGGTGCGCTGGAAGGCGTGCTGGGCATGCGGGATGCGATCGACTTGCTCGAGGCGATGTCGCGGAATGAGGCTGCAGGCAAGACCTTCGTGTCGCCGCGGCTGAATACCGCCTTCGAGGGCGGCTGGATGCGCATGATGTTCGCCACCGATTACGCCGCGGGTTATGCGGCGACCAAGGTGTTCCATCTGCGCGAAGGCCACGGCGTGCGTTACGTCGTGTCCTTGTACCGTCTCTCCGACGGTGAACTGCTGGCAGTGCTCGACGGCCGCCTGATTACCGATCTGCGCACCGGTGCGGCCAGCGGCGTGCTGGCGCGGCAGGTTGCCATTGCCGGACGGGTGTCGGTGGGGCTGGTCGGTTCCGGCCATCAGGCGCGCATGCAACTCGACAGTCTGGCCAGCGTCTATCCGCTGGCCTCGGTCAGCGTCTTCAGCCGCTCTTCTGAAAACCGTGAACGTTTTGCGCGGGACAACTCCGCCCGTCTGGGGATTCCGGTTACACCGGTTTTCAGCGCAGAAGCCGCCTGTCGCGGACACTCGGTTGTGGTTGCCGCGACCAGCCATCGCGGCAGTGAGCCGCTGGTGCGTGGCGAATGGCTGGAAGGCTGCCGCCTGCTGTGCGCGGTCGGCAGCACGCGACCCGAATCGGTGGAAGTCGATGCGCGGTGTTTTGCCGATGCTGCGCTGGTGGTGGTGGATTCACCCCGTGCTGCGGATGAGGCCGGTGACCTGCAGAGGGCGGTTCAGGCCGGTGCCGTGTCAGAAACGAAACAGGCGACACTGGCGCATATTGTCGCGGCTGTGGTCAAGCCGCCCGCATCAGGGCTTGTCGCCTTCAAATCCGTAGGCACGGCCTTGCAGGATCTGGCGTTGGCCGTGCGTTACCATCAATTGCTCGGTTCGCGCACGGATCTGCCGTCCGCGCCCGATCTGCCCAGTCTCAAGGAGCCGGTCAGTCCGGTGTTTTCCAAATCCATCTGATCTGTTCCACTTACCCGATTCAGGAGAAGCAATGAGTGCAGTGTTGAAGGTTGAGCCGCGTCTGCAGGCAGTGATGCAGCAGCAATACCCGCATTTTTCGGATGCTGAATATGTAAGACGCCAGACCGCATTGGCGGCAGCGATGGAAAAACATTGCTGTGACCATCTGCTAGTGGTCACCGATCACCGCGCCGGCAATGCCGTGCAATGGCTGACCGGCTGGCCCGGAACGGTCGAGGCCTATGTCGTGTTCAAGCCCGGTGAGCGCATGGTCATGCACATGGAGTGGTTCAACCATTTTCCGCTGGGCCGCAAGATCGCCCGCGATGTCGATGTGCGCTGGGGGCAGCATCAGGGCATCGCGCTGACCATCGAGGAGATGAAGCGGCGTGGCGCGAAACGTATCGGTCTGATCGGTCCGCTGGTGCTGTCCAAATGCCGCCAGCTTGAAGCGGCTTTCGAAGTGAAGCTGCTGGATGCTGACTACACCCAGTTGCGCATGCGCAAATCGGAAGAGGAAATCGATTGGCTGCGCATCGGTGCGGCGCTGTCTGACGCCGGACTGCGCGCGCTGGTGGCCGGCACGCGCGTGGGCATGGATGAACGTGAACTCGGCGCGCTGGTGGAGAGCGCCTATATCAAACACGGCGGCACGACGATGATCCATTACATCGGCGTGACGTCGATGGCGCAGCCGCATATCTATGTGCCGCCGCAGCATCCTTCGCCGCGCAAGGTGCGGGCGGGCGATGTCATTTTCTGCGAGCTGTCGGCATTCTGGTGGGATTATCCCGGGCAGATCCTGCGCACCTTTACCGTTGATGCCGATCCGACGCCGCGTTATGCGGATCTGCATGCGACGGCCGAAGCCACCTTCGATGCGGTGACCAAGGTATTGCGCCATGGCACGACCATGCAGGAAATCATGGACGCCACCGCACTGATCGAGCAAAAGGGTTACACGGTGTGTGATGACCTGGTGCACGGTTTCGGTGGCGGCTATTTCCAGCCGATCATCGGTACGAAAAGCCGCATGGCCGGGCGCGCCTTGCCGCAGATGACGCTGGAAGAAAACATGACCGTGGTGGTCCAACCCAATCCGGTAACCACCGAAGCGGATGAATCGAAACGATCCGGCGTGCAGGTTGGTGAGCTGATGCGCATCACACGCGACGGTTGCGAGCCGCTGCATCGCGCGCCACGAGGGCTGTTCCGCGCCGGTCAAAATATTTAATAATAAAAACAATAACTTATGTAGGTTCAGGGGATTACCTGCGGCGCTGTCGAGCTGCGGGTTTCGGGGAGCAAGGTTTGGGCTAATATCTAAACATCTAAACCGTCGCAGCGCGCGGCGCAGAACGCGCGCAACGAGGGACGCAAAGCCAATCTCAAAGGGGGGGTCATGAGCAACGTTACCGTGACGCTGACCATCAACGGCCAGCGAAAAACAATCACCGCTGCACCCGATACGCCGCTGCTGTGGGTGCTGCGTGAGCAACTGAAACTCACCGGTACCAAATTCGGTTGTGGCGTCGGCCAGTGCGGCGCCTGCACCGTGCACCTGAACGGCGAGCCAACGCAATCCTGCCTGCATGCGATCAAGGATGTCGATGGCAAGCAGGTGACGACCATCGAAGGTCTGTCGCCGGACGGCAATCACCCCTTGCAGAAAGCCTGGCGCGCCGAACAGGTACCGCAGTGCGGTTACTGCCAGTCCGGGCAGATCATGCGTGCTGCCGGCCTGCTCAAGCAGAATTCACGGCCCTCGCGCGAAGATATTGTTGAATACATGAGTCCCAACATCTGCCGCTGCGGCACCTATGTGCGTATCGCCCGTGCGATTGAGCGCGCCGCGAAAGGGGAGGTGTGAGATGAGTGCACAAAACCCCATGATCAAGAATCCGTCGCGCCGCCGTTTCATGACCGGTGCTGCCGGTCTGACCTTCGGTGTCGCTGTGGCGTCGCCGGGACTGCAGGAACTGGTGGTCGGCGCCGCGGAGGCGGCGACCGGCAGCAGCAAAATCAACAACTGGGTGACGGTATTCACCGATGGCACGGTGGTTATCCAGTCGCCGGCGGCTGAAATGGGGCAGGGGTCGCTGACTTCGCTGCCGCTGATCGTCGCCGAGGAAATGGATGCCGACTGGTCAAAGGTGCGCATTGTCGCGGCGCCGCCGAACAATCAGATCTACGGCAATCCGGCCTTCCGTTACCTGCAGTACACCGCGGGCAGCGCTACCGTCACCGGTTACTTCACCAATCTGCGCCAGTTCGGCGCCCAGGTGCGCTACGTGTTGCTCGATAACGCAGCCCAGCGCTGGGGCGTGCCGCTGACGGAAGTCGTCAGCGGGCCCGGTTATGCCGAGCATACGAAGTCGGGGCGCCGGCTGTCGTATGGCGAGATCGCAGCATTTGCCAAGGTGCCGGCGCAGGCGCCTGAAGTTCAGCTGGATGCGCTCGACAAGGCGCATTTCCGCCTGATCGGCAAGGATGTGCCGCGGGTCGATGTTGCCGGCAAGACCGACGGATCGGCGCAATACAGCATCGACGTGCAGGTGCCGGGCATGGTCTACAGCGCCATCCTGCGTGAACCGGTGGATCGCGCGCAGCCGGTGCAGATCGACGACCGCGAGGCGCGTGCCGTAGCCGGCGTGTTGCAGATCGTGCCGCTGCAATACGGTGTCGGCGTGATTGCCGAATCGCCATGGGCGGCGTTCAAGGCCAAGCAGGCTTTGAAAGTGACCTGGTCCTCCGAGGCGCGCGGCTGGAAACATTCCAGTGGCAGCGGATTTGAAGCGTTCACGAAAATTGCCCGCGATGACAGCAAAAAAGGCGTGGCCTGGGAAACCGTCGGGCAGGCTGTTCCCGAACTGGGCAAGGCGCAGAACGTCATTGAAGGCGAGTATCGCGCCGATTATGCCTATCATGCGCAGATGGAGCCGCTGAACTCGGTGGCCTCGGTGAGCAAGGACGGCTGCGAGATCTGGTGCGGCACGCAAAGCCAGACCATTGCCGTGGATGCCGTGGCTGCGGCGCTTGGCCTGTCTGCGGACAAGATCAAGTTCAACGGCATGCTGCTTGGCGGTGGATTCGGCCGTCGCGGCAACCGTGACCTCGAGTTCATGGTCGATTCGGCGCTGCTGTCCAAAGCCGTCGGCAAGCCGGTGAAAGTGCTGTGGACGCGCGAGGACGATGTCAAGAACGGCCGCTTCCGTCCGCAATACGTGAACCGCATCCGCGCAGCGGTGGATGACAAGGGCAAGATCGTCGCCTGGCACCATCGCGTGGTCAGCGACGAGGCGCTGGCCTATATGGATCCGGTTCGCTTCAAGGCTTCGCAGGGCCGTGACAATATCGCGATGCGCGGCACCGAACTGCCGACTTATGACATTCCTCATCGCCTGGCTGAAGGTCTGCAGCAGCCCACCGGTATCCGCACCGCGCCGCTGCGCGCCATTGGTGTCGGCCAGAACAGTTTTGCCAACGAGGTATTCATCGACGAAGTCGCGGCGAAGCTGGGTGTGGATCCGGTTGAATTCCGCATTCGCCAGCTGGCGGGCACGCCGCGTGCACAGCGTGGACGTGACGTGCTGCGTGAGGTTGCCCGCATGGCCGCATGGGGCCGCAAGCGTGAGGGGCGCGGCCTTGGCGTGGCCTATCTCGATTACAGCGGCACCCAGCTCGCGGGTATTGCCGAAGTCTCACTGAACAAGGACGGCCGCATCCGCGTGCATGATTTCTGGTGCGTGATTGATGCCGGGGTCGCTATTCAGCCCGACAACATTGTTGCCCAGACCGAGAGTTCGATTGTCTACGGTATCGGTCTGGCGCTGACCGAGCATATCGATGTCAGCGGCGGTCTCGTGCAGCAGTCGAATTTCTTCGATTACCACGTGCCGCGGATGCGCGACATCCCGAACATCCACATCAAGCTGGTGCAGACGCCCAACCATCCGACGGGCGCCGGCCAGATGGCGACACCGCTGGTACCGTCGGCAATCGCCAATGCCTTCCACCAGCTCACCGGTGTGCGCTTGCGCCAGCAGCCGTTGCTGCCGGGACGGGTGCAGCAGGCAATGAGCGAGGCCGGCGTGAAGTTTGCCTGAGAGCTGTTCGCAGAAATAAAAAACGGGGCCTGCAGGCCCCGTTTTTTATTGAGCGGTGTATTGCTTATTTGGTCAGCCCCATGCGTTTGGCCACTTCGGTATAGGCGCGGATGCGGTCTTTCATGAAGGGCTCCATCTTGTCGACGCCGACATTGACCAGTTCGAATCCGCTTTTGGCGGCGAGTTCCTTCATCTCCGGATCATTGTTGAGCGCAGCCCACAGGTCCGACATGCGCTTGCGTGCATCCGGGGTGGTCGATTTAGGCATGCCGATGCCGCGGTAGGCGCCGTCGATCCAGTCAAAGCCCAGTTCCTTGAAGGTCGGCACGTCGGGCAGCAGCGGGTGACGCTTGTCCATCGCGACCGCCAGCGCGCGAACCTTGCCCTTGTTGTTGATGGCAAAGGCCGAATACGACATCGCCCCGGTGACATGCGCGCCGAGCACGGCGGTGGTCATGTCGCCGGTGCCCTTGAACGGCACATAGGTGGTCTGCACGCCGGCGACCAGATTAAGTTTTTCATGTGCGGCATGGTTGGCGGAGTTGGTGCCTGAGCCGGCGAGCGTTAGCTTGCCGGGTTGTGCCTTCGCGGCCTTGACCAGGTCCTGGAAGGATTTGATCGGGCTGTCGGCGGGCACCACCAGCGCATCCGGCGTGTAATGGAACCAGTAGACCGGCATCACATCGTCTGTCTTGTACTGCACCTGGCCCTCGAAGGGTTGCAGCACGATATGCGGCAGGTTGACGCCGATCACGTTGAAGCCGTCGGCGGGCATGTTGTTGATCTGCGCCCACATCAGGCCACCTCCTGCACCGGGTTTGTACTGCACGATGGTTTCGATACCGGGGCAGCGTTTTTTCAGTACCAGCTGCTGGTGCCGCGCCGAAATATCGGATTCGCCGCCGGCGGGAAAGGCCTGCCAGTAGTTGATGTTTTTCTCGGGGCAGGCCTGTGCAGCTGCGCTGCCGGCATACAGCAGCAATGTCGCCAGGATCGCTGAGGCGATGGTTGCGAGTTTCATTGTCTATCCTCCGGTGGTTGCTGCGAAAGACGAAGTGGTCTCCGCGGATGGGGGGCACGATAGCAGCGACAGGGGGGCGGGCGCAACGTGCCGGCGCCGGGGTTAAAATCGGGACATGGCCCAACAACAAAAACGAGCCGAAGCCGTGCGTTGCGACATTGCGCTGCTGGTCGATGCGGAGGCGGTGGACCGCCGCAAAAACGGGCTTTATGTTCCCGATCGCAGCAGCGTTGAAGCCTATCTGCTGGCGGAACTGCGCAGTCAAGGCCTGCGGGTCACGGCGCTGCCTTTTGTCGCCGGTGTCGACGCCACGATTGCCGAACTGCGGGCGCTGAAGCCGCGGCTGGTGTTCAATCTGACCGAATGCGTCGATGGTGACCGCAGCATGGATGCGTCCATTGCAGGCCTGCTCGATCTGCTGAAGATTCCGTATACGGGATCCGGTCCCGGCGGCCTGCGACTGGCGCGCGACAAGGCGCTGTCCAAACACATTGCTGCCGACCTTGGCGTGGCGGTGCCGCGTTACTTCGTGATTCCGCCGACGGGCCCGATCCGCAATCCGCGTGTACCTTACCCGCTGATCATCAAGCCGCAGTTCGGCGACGGTTCCGACGAAGTGCGCGTCAATTCACTGGTGAAGAACGAGCGCGAACTGCTGCAGCGCGTGCGCATGTTGCGCAAGCGCGTGCATGCACCGCTGATCTGCGAGGAATTCATCGAAGGCCGCGACCTGTATGTGGCCCTGCTTGGCAACAAACCGGATGTGATGCCGGCGGTTGAACTGTTCATTGGCCGTCGCGGTCCGGGTGCACCGACCTTTGCCTCGTATAAACTGAAAAATGACGGCGCTTACCGCAGCCGCTGGCGCATCCGCTGGCGTGTCGCGAAAATCTCCGGCAATCTGCGGCGGGATATTGAAACCGTCAGCAGTGCAATTTTCCATGCGCTTGAGCAGCGCGATTACGGGCGTATAGATTACCGGTTGACGCCGGACGGACGGTTGGTGTTTCTCGAGGCCAACGCCAATCCGGATCTGCACCCGCACGCGATGGGCAACAACCAGTGTTTTGCCGGTGTTGCCTGGGGGGATGCGCTGCGGCGTATTGTGAATGAAGCGCTCAGTCGGGCGCGTTCAAAAAAACACAATAAAAACAAATAGTTATTGTTTATCCGCGGCGCGCAGCAGCGGCGCGGTCAGTGCCGACAGGCTGAGGCGCTGCCGGCCTTCACCATCAAAATTCTCCGGCGCGAGCCACTGTTCATGAGCTGCGCGAAGTGCAGGCCATTCGCGGTCGGTGATCGAGAACCAGTCGGTGTCGCGGTTGCGTCCCTTGTAGGTGATCGCCTGGATGAAGCGGCCCTCGTAGGAAAAGCCCAGCCGTCGTGCCGCCGCCTGCGACGGCGCGTTCAGCGAGTCGCATTTCCATTCGTAACGCCGGTAGCCAAGTGCGAAGGCGTTTTTCATCATCAGATGCATCGCTTCGGTCGCGACGCGGGTCTGCTGTAGCAGCGGTGAAAAATTGAGGTGACCGACTTCGATCACGCCGTTGGCCAGATCAATGCGCATATAGGCAGCGACGCCCAAGGCCTTGCCGCTGTCGCCGTCGATGATGGCGTGGAACAACGGATCAGGGCTGAGACAGCTGGTGTTGATCCACTTCAGGTAGCTGTCGAGGCTGTCAAAAGGTCCGGCTGCAAGATAGGTGAATGCGCGTCCGCTCGGATCAAGCCGGTTTGCCGTGTGCAGTTCGGTGGGATGACGTTGCGCATCCAGCGGTTCGACGCGGCAATAACGTCCGGTCAGTGTTGTGCGCGGCGGCTGCGGCGGTGCTGTCCAGTCCGGCAGCGGAAATCCGACCGGCTGGCCCAGCGCGTTGAAATGTTGCGTCACGATACGGCGGTGGCGCGTTTGGCCTGCCACTGCTGCAGCCATCCGGCATTGCCGCCGAGTTCGACGATTTCCATCAGCGCATCGGGGATCGGCGGGTATTCACGGCGGATGTCGCGTGTGTGATTAATGAAAAAGCCGTCGCGGAAATTGACTTCAATTTCATCGCCGGTGTCGCACAGGTCGGTGGCGTTGACGCAGTCGGTCATCACTCGCACGCCGCAGCCGATGGCCGCACGGTAGGCGAGGAAGGGCATCGATTCGCAGACCAGTCCCAGCCCCAGCGCCTGCATCGCGATATAACCGTTCATTTTCGGGCCCATGCCGAAGTTTTTTCCGGTGACGATGATGTCGCCGGGTTTGCAGCGGGTATGGAAGCCGGGGTCGGTTTCCTCAAACAGATGCGGGATGATGTCCTTGGGATCGAAATGTCTCCCGGTAATGATCCAGCTCGGCACCACGCCGCCGGCATGCCACACGTCATGCCCCAGTTTGTAGCAGCGGCCTTTCAAAACCCATTGGAATTCGCTCATGACCGTGCTTTCTCAGTTCAACTTGCGTGCATCAGTGATTTTACCGGCGACTGCGGAGGCGGCGACCGTGGCCGGGCTGCCCAGATACAACTGCGCGTCTTTGGCGCCGAAGCGCCCGGCATTGTTATTGGTTGCCGTCGACATCGAAACCTCACCCGAATGCACCGGGCCGATCACGGCGTCATTGCAGGGGCCGCAGCCCGGCGGCAGCATGACTGCGCCGGCTTCGATGAAAATGCCGAGCAGGCCCTCGCTGGCCAGCCGGCGGTTGGTCGTTTCCGAGCCCGGGGCGACAAACAACCGGACATTTGGCGCGAGCCGGCGGCCTTTGAGAATGGAAGCCGCTGTTACCAGGTCTTCCCACATGCCGGAGCCGCAGGAGCCGATGAAGGCGTGATCAATGACGGTGCCTTCGACTTTCGAGACATCCACTGCGTTTTCGACGCTGCCCGGCAGCGATACCTGCGGTTCGAGTCTTGAAATGTCCAGCATCAGATCAGCGTCATAAGCCGCATCGGCGTCGGAATACACCGCCGTGAACAGCCGCTGACCGCGTGCCCTAGCGTGTTCAATGATCGCCTGTGACGGCGGCACGAACACGCCGTAAGCGCGGATCTCGGTCGGCGTGGAGCATAGTGCGGCGCGTGAAGCGAGATCGAACTGCTCAAGGTCGCCGGCGTATTCAAGTACGCGGTAATCGAGGTCGGCGGACAGTTTTTCCTGCTTGAGCATTGCCGCAAAATGAAAACCGACGTCGCGGGCATGCACGCCGCTCTGCAGCCGGCCTTTGAGGGTGAGGCGCACGGTTTTCGGCACCATTACCCAGTTGGTACCGGTGGCGAGCACACGTGAAATCTCTGTACCCATGCGGAAACCGAAGGCGCCGATGGCGCCGGCGTTGGTGGCATGGCGGTCGTTGTCGAAATAGAACATGCCGGGCAGCAGCAGTCCGGATTCCATCGGGAAGATATGACCGTGGCCGCCACGGCCGACATCAAAGAAATTCTTTACTCCCCATTGTGCTGCCGCCTTGCGGTTGAAGGCGCCGCGTTCGGCCGCGCGTGCGCTGCCGTAAATGACGTCATGGTCGGTGACCATCATGACTTTATCCGGCGTTGCCAGCCGGGTGATGCCCAGAGCGTCAAGTTCGCGTTTTGCCGCCATCACCACACCGTCGTGGATCATGATGTAGTCGGGATCGGGGGAAACGACATCTCCGGGTTTGACGGAGTTGCGGCCGCTTTTTGCGGCCAGCACTTTTTCTACTGCGGTCATTGCTGACATGATGAAATTCTTTTTATTTTGAATTGCGGGGTTGGTTCGTCAACAGCCTAGGAAAGTTTCATCTGGGACAAAATAGCTTTTCCGGCGAGACCGTAAGGATTTGCAAATGTCTCGCGAATTTCATAATGGTTGTACTCGTGACCAACAATGAGTTCCACTTGTTTTCCGGCCAGTTCAAGAGTTGAAGCAAACTCGATGGCTTGCCGCTGAAACTCCGGGGTTTCCTGTGTTCCGTAAGCCAATATGATCGGGGTGTTGATTTTGTTTACATGACGTTGCGGGCTGAGTTCTTCTTCCATGGGGTCATCGAACTTGACGTATGAGCTGCGGGCCGATAATCGCGGCCCTCTGAGATCGTACATGCCGCTGCATAAAAAAGCCCCCTTCAGAATATCGGCAGGGAGGCCAAAATCTTTCACCCAGTCTGTGATGAGGGTGCAGGCTGCAAGGTGCGCCCCCGAGGAATGGGCTGACACATAGATACGGTTGTCATCCAACCCCAGTTTTTTCGAATTTTGATAAACCCAGGCAATGGCGGATCGAACCTGGCTGACCATGGTTCGAAGGCTGTCATTGGCTTGTTCAACGTTGTAAAAATCAGGAACGACAAGTGTTGATCCCGCTTTGGTGAGAACTTCCGCCAAATATGCGCTTGCAGCAGCGCTGCCTTTTCGCCATGCGCCGCCATGAATGTATATATTCACCGGCGAATTCGTTCTGCCTGCACTGTAAATGTCTAATTGTTCGATTTCCTCAGTGCCGTAAGAATGTCGTCCTGAGGGAGGGGTGCGTAATCTGATGTCTTTGCTGAGAACCGAAAGCCGCTTTCTTACATGCTCAGAATTCGGTGCGAAGGCTCTCTGATTGTAGGCGTGGTCCAGTTCACTTTGTGTGTACTGAAGGAAGACGATTCCTTCGCAGTTCTTTTGGTCACTTTCCTGCAATGTCTGATTCAATTTGTCATTGCTCCACTCTGCTTGACAATTTTTTCGTATGCAATTAGTTCTGATTCAATGCGTTTAGCAATGGTTTGCCTTGGTATCGATACCGGTTCAACTGATTGTGCGATCAAGGTGCTGCGTACCGATTCGTTTTGCAGGGCCTTGGCAACGGCGTCAGCTAACATCTGTATAACGGGCTCAGGCGTTTTTGCCGGTGCTGAAAGTCCAAGCCAAAGGCTGAATTCATAGCCCGGTACACCGGACTCCGCTACGGTGGGCAGATTGGGGAAGGCAGGCAGGCGGTTAATGCTGGTCACTGCAATGCCGCGCAACCGGCCGGATTGAATAAATTGTGTGGAAGTGATTGTTGTGGAAAAGGTAAGGGAAACATGTCCTCCAATCAATTCATTGAGCGCGAGATTGCCGGCCTTGTAGGGGACGTGCAGCATTTTGATTCCGGTCATCGTATTGAGCATTGCGCCAGCGAGATGTCCGGGTGTTCCTACGCCGCCAGAGCCGAATTCGACCTGATTCGGACGTGATTTCGCAACTGCGATCAAGTCCTTTACGTTTTTAACGGGCATGGATGGATGAACAACAATCATATAAGGGGTGGCACCTATCAAGTTGATGGGTGAAAAATCCTTTACGGGATCGTAGGGAAGTTTGCGCATTGCTGCAGCAATTACATGCGTGGTTGTTGTGGCGATGGTCAGCGTATAACCATCGGCGGGCGATTTGGCTGCAAATTCAGTGCCTATAACGCCGCCGCCGCCGGGTCTGTTCTCAACGATGAATTGTTGTCCAAAGTGCTCGGATAGCTTGGGGGCTATGGTTCGGGCAATTACGTCATTCGTTCCGCCCGCTGCAAAGGCTGAAATTATTCGAACTGGTTTGTTGGGATAAGTCTGCGCGGATGCCGGGTTAATTCCTGCCAAAAACGGGAAAATCAGCGGCAGAATTGGAATAAGTCGTGCGAGACGGCGCAACATAATTTCTCCAGTTCAATTTCAGTTTGTTGGAAATCAGGTTACTCAACTTGGCGCGGACGAAGGATTATGAAAACTTTTGTACTATATTGATATAACTCAATATTAATGCAGTCTAGCACCAGGAAATGATGCGTCGCAACGACTGCTTTTTGGTGTTTATGAAAGTGGAAATTCGAATATGAAGAGCCGAAGTAAATCAGCCTCAACCACTAAAAAAACGGCGGTGTCTGCTGTATCGAATGATCCCGGTCGTTCCGCAGGTTTGCGGCGGGGCCTGGAGATTTTGTGCCTTTTTTCAGAAGAAAGGCCGGAATGGGGCATTACGGAAATCGCGCATCAGATGAATCTTCACAAGAGTTTGATTCATCGATCCATAAAAACGCTGGAGGAAATGGGGTTCTTGCGGAGAGATCCCAGTAGCCGCCGGTATTTGATGGGCTTCAAAACATTCGAGGTGGGCTCTCTGGCGGGGCGGCTGACCAACCGGATGGCTTGGTCCAGGCCTGAACTCAGGAAATTGGCCCGAAAATTAAAGGCAACCGTTTCGCTGCGCTTGGTCGTTGACGACGATCTTCTGGTGGTCGACATGATAGAAAGTCTGACCCATCTTCCTATCCATATTCCTCAAGGTGCGAGAGTTCCATTGAATTATGGTGCCGGTGGACAGGTGATGGCCGCATTTCGTGCTGACGAGGATTCCCGGAGGCTCATACGAAAATACGGGCTTCCGCGATTTACGGCAAAGTCCCTGACAACTGAAAAAGAATTTTTCAGTGCGGTTCGCCGTGTAAGAGCGCATGGTTATGCTGTCAGTGAGGGGGAGACCAGGCCGGGTTATTTCAGTGTGGCGGCGCCTATTATGGGAGCGGACAATCTTCTGACTGCGGTACTTGTTGTATCAAGCCCGGTAGGGGCAATGACAAAAAAGGAAATCAGCGCTTTTGCTGAGGTCACCGCTGAAGCGGCGCGTCGTTTGACGCGCCGTTGTCATGAGATTTAGCGATCTAAAGTATTTCTGCGGCTTCTTTGACGCTGTTGATCAAAGATGTGCGTAGCATGAATTCGCGGCACAGTTTGCTGTCTTCAGCAGTTCGCTTTACCTGGTCGTGATTCTTTTTACGTACGGCAGGATCTTTCTCGGCTAACAGTTTCTTGTTTCGTTCTGTTTGGGCTTTGGTGTGGTTGACAGCAACATGCCGGCGCTGCCGGCTGTAGCGATCGAGGACTTCGTCGCTGGTGCGACCTTGCAGGATATCGCAAAGCTTTTGTCCGAGGTTGATTGCATCATGCACGCCGCTATTCATTCCCATACCGCCGATCGGACTGTTCACATGGGCTGAGTCACCCGCAAGAATTGCACGCCCGCTACGGAAGGTCGAGGCAATGCGCTGGTGAACGGTATAAGTGGTGCGGTGAACTACTTCATAGGGCTGATCGCGGGGGAGAAAGCGCTGCAACTGGGTTTGAATATACTCGTCGCTGAGCACTTTTTCCGGTGGATCCTGAATATCTGTCGGGAAGTGAACTCTCCAGCGTTCGGGTTGCGTCCATTTGAAGAGATTGGACCATTGCTCGGGGTCGGAGAGGTAGTTTCTATACGCGTAGCCATGCGCTTTGTCAAAGTCGTAGCAGACAGCGACTGTCAGGGTTCTTTCGGGGTAGGTGTAACCCTCGAATTCGATACCCAGTGACTTTCTGATAATGCTTCTTCCGCCTTCGGCGCTGACTATATAGCTGCCGCTGATGCGTTCTTCATTTCCTGCATTGTCAGTGATCAGTGCCTCAATGCCTTTTTCATTTTGCGTAAAAGATACAAATTCGGTGGACATCCTGACATCGCACATCTTTGTTTCGCGAAGAACCTGCAATGCTTCATCAATTATCTTGGTTCGTTCGCATTGCAGAACATAAGGAAAACGGGTGTCGTTTTTAAGGACGGCGTGATCAAATTCCGCAAACATCGAGTCTGTTTCGCGATCCCAATACTGAACTGTTGGTGCAATCAGGCCCCTGCGTTCCATGCGCTCGTAAAGTCCAAGGTCATCGAGCATTTCAAGCGTGGCGGGATGGATGCTGCCCGCCCGGGGTTCCTGATCAAGAAAGGTCTGGGGGTCAAGTCGTTCGATCATGATCGAACGGATGTCTTTCTGGGCCAGATACAAAGCAAGGCAAATGCCTACGGGGCCGGCGCCAATGATTACTACTGGCTTATTGAGGTTGGTCATCAGTTTATTCCACAGGCTTCACGTTTTTTACTGCGCCACGCCATCCGCTCGCGGTTATATCAAAGACAATGCCGTCATGGTCACGATACTTCACTTCATAAAAGCTGTTGGGTGTGTTCGGCGCGCGTCCCTGAAAATGGGTTGCTCCCGCAGCCTTGACCTGTTCTTCAGCCTGGGCGAGATCATCGACCCACATACCGAAGTGCATGACTCCATAAAACTCTTTTCCGGTTTCGATTCCGGGCGCGTTACCTTTTTTGTTTAGAACGGCGATATTAATGGTCCCGTCGGTCATGTAGATGCCGTTTTGAGCATCGCCTGCCTTGGTCATGCCAAATGCGTCTTCGAGAAATTTCTGTGTTTTTGCAACATCTCGAACGGACAGGGCGATGTGTCTTAGTTTGTACTTTTGCTTTTCCATGAATAATGCCTTTAGTAAAAGTTCAGTAAATAATGGAGTTAACGGTCGTTTTTCGGGATTTAGCGGGGCTGGGTGCGGGATGCTGCATCAGCTTTGATTCGGTTTAAGTATATGTAGCTGCAGCCATCTTAATACTGTTCAAATTATGCGAACTTAGTTTAAGGTTCAATTCTTGGTCGGTCAATAAGTCATGCGGATTGAGGTGGATGCGTTCCATATCCATGTCTCTTGGGTTCGCTTTAAGCCTTATTTTAGTGAGCCGCACTTGCCTTACGCGATCTGTTTTCCAAGGCGATGGACAGCCGCCGGGAGCGGGTGCAGACTAGCCCTGCAGTGGAAAAATCCGTGACCAAAGCAGGGATTTTTTGTGGCAGCGTGCTGCTGGTGATTTTTGCCTTTGTACCGGCGGCGGCCCAGCAATCGGCAGCGATTCCCTACGAACAACTGGTGCGCAGCCCGATGGCGCCTTAGCCTTTTACCGCGCCTATGATATCGATCCGCAGACGGGGCCGTAGCTGCTGGTTGAGGGGCGTTCCGATTCATTGACGCATTACCAGCGGCAGCGCGGCCAGCGGGTGCGTTCCATCGATACCCGGCGCTCCGGCGCCGTTGATGTGCAGGTGGTGCTGGAGGCGTTACCTGCATTACATCGAGCGCACTGCGGGCATGTATGTCGTGACCACGGTTTGCGCCTGTCTGGAGCACGAGCCGCAAAGCGATTTTACAAAGATTTGCAGGAGCTGGCCGAACCCAGTTTCGGCGACCACAGCTTTATCCATCTGCAGGAAGCCGCAAACCGGCTGCCGCGGCCCTGATTCAGCGTATTGTCAGGCCTAGGCGGCCTGCTGGCGTCCTGCGCGGCAATCCTCGATTTTTTTGCGCAGATAGTCGGCGGCCCAGTCGATCTGCTCGACGGTGTTGAAGCGGCCGACGGTGATGCGGATGGAATTGCCGGCGATGCCGTCATCCGACCCGAGCGCCTGCAGTACATGCGACACGCCACCGGTGGAACAGGCTGAGGTCGACGACACCGCGATCTCGCTCAGCGTGGTGACCAGTGAATCGCAGTTGAGGATGTCGAGGCTGATGTTCAGGTTGTTGGCGATACGCTGTTCCATATCGCCGTTGAGCAGCACGCCCGGCAGATCTTTGATACGGTTCCAGAAGCGGTCACGCATCATGCGCATTTGCGGTACTTCAGTTGCCATCAATTCGCCGGCGATGCGGAACGCGGCGCCCATGCCGACGATCTGGTGCGTGGCCAGCGTGCCCGAGCGCAGGCCGCGCTCGTGACCGCCGCCGTGCATCTGGGATTCGATGCGTACCTGCGGCGCGCGGCGCACATACAACGCGCCGATGCCTTTGGGGCCGTAGGTCTTGTGCGCCGTCAGCGACATGATGTCGACGGGCAGTTTTGACAGGTCAATGGCCACCTTGCCTGTAGCCTGCGCGGCGTCGACATGAAACAGCACGCCGCGTTCCCGGCAGATCGCACCAATGGCAGCGATGTCCTGGATCACGCCGATTTCATTGTTGACCAGCATCACCGAGGCCAGCACGGTATCGGGGCGCAGTGCGGCACGGAAAGTTTCAATATCAAGAAGCCCGTTTTTCTGCGGCGCGAGAAAGGTCACGCTGAAACCCTGCTTTTCCAGCCATTTCATGGTGTCGAGCACGGCTTTGTGTTCAGTCTGCACCGTGATCAGGTGTTTACCCCGCGCCTGCGCGGCCATCGCCGCCCCCTTGATCGCGAGGTTGTTGGATTCGGTGGCGCCCGAGGTCCAGGCGATGTCGCGCGCTTCAGCACCGACCAGCCGTGCGACTTCGATGCGGGCGGCTTCGACGGCTTTGCTCGCGGCATGACCGAAGGCATGGGTGCTGCTGGCCGGGTTGCCGACCTGCTCACGCAGCCAGGGCAGCATGGCATCGACCACTGCGGGGTCCAGCGGTGTGGTGGCGGAATTGTCGAGATAGATCGGGGTCTGCATCATGGACCTCAGTGTTTCTGGGTCAGCGCGGCAATCACCCGCTGACGTTTTTCTTCGACTTCCTTGGCGAAGCCGGGGTGCTGTTGTTCGACGAAGCCGGTGGCCATGCCCAGTTTCAGCAGGGCGACCGCGAAAACCGCTGAAAGATCATCCAGATCAGGGCTGACCTTGGCCAGTTGCATGGCCTCAATGGTCTCGTCACAGAGTTGCTGCATGGCGTCGTGCAGCTCGCCTTCGAACAGGGTGGGTTTGCTCATGGAGATGTTGCCGTGTTTTGCCGTGACGTATTGCGGTAAATAGGGCCGCTCTTAACAGGACCAATTTTAGCGCGAAACCCCCTTGCCGCAGATTACAATTTCCCCGTGAATCGTTTTTATCGCACCGGTTTGGCCTGGATTCTGCTGGCGGCTGCCGCAACGGCCGCGGCGCAGGCCTACCCGAGCCGTACCGTGCGCATCGTCGTGCCGATTGCGGCCGGCGGCTCCACCGACGTGTTCGCACGCACACTGGCGGCGCATTTTTTCGAGGTCTGGGGGCAGGGCGTGATCGTCGACAACCGCCCCGGTGCCGGCGGCATGATCGGCTCCGAACTGGTCGCCAAGTCGCCGCCCGACGGCTACAACCTGCTGATGGCATACACCTCGCATGTCACCAATCCCTCGCTGTGGACGCGATTGCCTTACGACACGCTGCGCGACTTCGCGCCGGTGACCATGGTGGCGCAGGTGCCCAGCGTTTTGATCGTGCATCCGTCGCTGCCGGTGAAATCGGTGGCGGAACTGATCAACTTTGCACGGCGCCGTCCGCATGAACTCGATTACGGCAGTTCCGGTGTGGGGACTGCTTCGCATCTGGCGGCCGTGCTGTTTGCGCAGCGCGCGGGATTGTTCATTACCCATGTGCCGTACAAAGGCGGGGTTCCGGCCATGTATGAGTTGCTCGGTGGACAGATTTCGGTGATGTTCGGCGGACTGGCCACCACCTTTCCCAATATCCGCAACGGCCGCACCCGCGCCCTGGCGATTTCGAGCTTGCGACGCGCCACGGTGTTGCCGGAAGTGCCGACGATGGCGGAAGCTGGACTGCCGGGTTATGAGGCGATCGGCTGGTTCGCGCTGTTTGCCCCTGCGCATACGCCGGGCACCGTGATCCACAAGATCAATTCCGAAACTGTGGCCATGTTCACGCAGCGTGAAATCCGCGAGCGTTTTGTCGCGCAAGGGGCCGAGTTTTCAACCTCGACACCGGCGGAGTTGGATGACCGGGTGCGCAAGGAGATCGCCAAGTGGGGGACGGTGATCCGCGGCGCCGGAATCACGCCGATGAGGAACTGAGGGCGCCCCGCAACGCGTGCTAGCATGGTCATAAAGAATTACAGTCCAACAGGGCCGACCACGGCCTGCAGGGAGGGGATCATGGATGAACTGAATGCGGGCCGGCGCAGCTGGCTCAAGACCGCAACAGCACTGGCGGCAACGGGTTTGGCGTCGGGAATGGGCTGCGCGCAGACGGGCGGCCTTAGCGGCGCCGCCGGCGGCCTGCCCGGTCGTGGTGAATATCTGATTCGCGGCGCGACCATTCTGAGTATGGACGCCAAAGTCGGTGATTTTGTCCGCGGCGACGTGCTTGTGCGCGATGGCGCGATTGTCGGCGTGGCGCGCGACATCGCGGCACCGTCGGCGACGGTGATCGATGCCGGGGGCATGATCTGCATGCCGGGTTTTGTCGATACGCACTGGCATCTGTGGACCAGCGTGTTGCGTCCGGTAATCCGCATTGATAATCCGAAAAGCGGTTATCAGCCGGTGACCAACCGCCTCGGCCGGTTCTACACGCCGGAAGACAGTTACCGCAGCGTCAAACTCGGCCTCGCCGAAGGCTTGAGCGCGGGTGCAACCACGGTGCACAACTGGGCGCACAACATCCGCTCGCCGGCGCATGCCGATGCCGAGCTGCGCGCGATGCGCGACGTCGGACTGCGCGGCCGTCTCGCCTACGGCACGCCGATGGGTTATCCCGATGAGCAGCCGATGGATCTCGAAGGATTGGCGCAGATCAAACGCCAGTGGATGCCGAATGACGGAATGCTGACGCTGGGCATTTCATCGCGTAACGTCGGCGACACGACCAATCCGCTGCGCGGCAATATCTCGGTGGACACCGCGCGCAAGGACTGGGGCGGGGCACGCGCCCTCGGTCTGCCGATCACCATGCACACTTCGGGGCCGAGCCCGATCACGCTGCTGGAATCGACAGGACTGCTCGGTCCGGACCTGCAGCTGGTGCATCCATTGCTGACCACGGCGGCGGAACGCCAGATGCTCAGCAAACACGGCGTCAGTTACAGCACCTCGCCGACCGGGGAGTCGCGTCGCGCGGCCAGCGCCGGCGTGATCCAGTTGGCGGAGTTGCTGCAGGCAGGGGTCAAGGTCAGTATCTCGATCGACCATACCGGCAGTTACGCCTGCGATTATTTCCAGTGCATGCGCATTCTGTATGCGCTGCACCAGCACCGCATCGGACCGAAGGTACCCCTGACTTCAAAGCGGCTGGTGCAGCTGGCGACCCTCGACGGTGCCGTCGATCTGGGCATCGCCGACCGCACCGGTTCACTGACGCCAGGCAAACGCGCCGACATCATCCTGGTGCGCACCGGCGACATCAATATGTCGCCGATGAGCGATCCCTATGAAGCGCTGGTAACGTTCGCGCAGCCGCGCAATGTCGATACGGTGATCGTGGATGGCCGGGTGCTGCGCCGCGCGGGGCAGTTCACTGCGCTGGATCACACTCAGGTGCTGCGCGAGGCTGCGGATTGCGCGGCAGGATTGCGCGCGCGGGCGAACTGGACTTGAGCCGGAGGCGGCCCGGGCTGTTCCGGCGGTTCAGGAGGCCGGGTTGCTGATGCTTTCGATGGCGCGTTTGACCGCCATCGGGTCCTTGACGCTGCGCAGAACCACATCGCTGATGCCGCGACCGCTGACGTGGATATTGCCGTAGCCGAGGATGCGGCCAAGGACCCCCTGATCGATCTCGACGGTTTCGATCGAGGTCAGTTTCATTTCTTCGGATTGGCGGCTGATGATGCCGGTCTTGCAGATGACTCGTTTGTTGGTGAGACCGAGTTCGGTGTAACGCACGCGCAGGTATTCATATACCGCGAGTGGCAGGGTGATGACGAAAAACAGCCAGATCACCATCGGGATGCGAACGATCCAGTGCTGTTCGAACAGGCCGGCTATTTCTTCGCCTGCGGAGAGTGATTCTTCGATGTAGGCCATGACAGAAGAGATGCGGCGCGGAATGTTTCCGCGCCGCAGTCTTGATCAGTGATCCCAGCCGGTGGTCTTCGCGCCCTCGGTGGCGAGCAGTACGTAGGCCATGATGCAGGGTTCCTTGCCGCGGTTTTCCCAGTTGTGCATGGTCTGGCGCTGGATGATCACGGTGCCCGGCGTCAGGTGCACTTCTTCGCCGCCGTCCAGCTGCATCCACAGTTCGCCGGCGAGGCAGATCGCGTAGTCGACCGAATCGGTGACGTGCCAGCGTTTGGCGACGCCCGGATCGTACTTGGCGAGGCGGAATACCGAACCGCCGGCCAGACTGGTGCCCAGTTCCCAGGTGTTCGGATCTTCTGTGGTCATCTCCGCAGGCAGTTTTTTGGTCGCCCACATCGGGATGTTGTGAAAACCGGGGCGCATCGGGATCGGGTCGATCACGGCGTCGGATTTGATGTAGGCCTTGCCTTCTTTGTTGGTGTCGGTGACGACTCTGCGGAATTTCATGATTGCTGCATTCTCCAGTGTGATGCCGGGTTGAAAAAACGCCGGCGCCCCTGAGGCGCCGGTTTTATTAAGCTTATGTTTTAAAACGGTTTTTACGTTTTCCCGAGTGCTGCAAAAGCCGTAACACCGCTGTTCACCATCAGCTCGATACCTTGATATTAGCTGCCTTGACCACTTTCTTCCATTTCTCGACGTCACGGGCGATGGCATTGAGGAACTGTTCAGGCGGTCCGCCGGCCGGTTCGACGCCGTCGGTGGCGAGCCGCTTTTTCATTTCCTCGGTCTGCAGTGCTTTCGCCACTTCCTGGTTCCAGCGCGTGATGATCGGTTTCGGCAGGCCTTTCGGGCCCCACAAGCCGTACCACAGCGGCGCTTCGTAGTCCTTCACCGTTTCGCCGATGGTCGGCATGTCGGGCAGCGCGGGAGCGCGTTTTGCGGTGGTGACGCCGACGCCGCGCAGCTTGCCGGATTTGACGTGCGGAATCGCCGCCGGCATCGCGCCGAAAATGAGCTGAACCTGTCCGCCGAGCAGATCGGCGAGCGCCGGGCCGGTGCCCTTGTAGGGAATGTGCGTCATTTTGGTGACTGCCATCAGATTGAACAATTCGGTGGCGAGATGGGTGATGCCGCCGGTACCGGTCGACGCGTAGTTCAGTTTGCCCGGATTGGCCTTCGCATGATTGATCAGTTCCTGAACGGTTTTTGCCGGCACCGAAGGATGCAGCGACAGCACGAATCCGGTATCGCCGATCATCACGATGGGCTGGATATCCTTCACCGGATCATAGGGCAGGCTGTAAAGCGCGGCATTGGTGCCGTAGCTGCCCGACACCATGATCACGGTGTAGCCGTCGGGTGCGGCGCGTACCGCCATCTCGGCGCCGATCGTGCCGCCGCCGCCGGCACGGTTGTCGACGATCACCTGCTGGCCGAAGGCCGTGGTGACGTTGGCGGCAATCAGACGCGCGGTGATGTCGGTGCCGCCGCCCGGAGCAAAAGGCACCAGCATGCGCACCGGCCGGCTGGGATATTTGTCGGCCTGTGCTGCAAACGTGTGGGGCGTTGCGCAGAGTGCGGCCAGCGCCATTGCAGCGGATAGGAATTTTGCGGTTTGCATGCAGTTCTCCTCCGGTTGTGCAGAAAAATCAATCGGCCTTGATGCCTGCTTCACGGATGACTTTCGACCACTTGGTCATTTCCGCCTGCAGGTACTTGTTCGAATCCTCAACGCTGCCGCCGATCAGGTCGACGCCTGCGCCGGCAAAACGTTTGATGGTTTCGGTATCGCGCACCGCGGTGTTGATGTCGGCGTTGATTTTACCGAGGGTCGCGCGCGGCGTTTTGGAAGTGGCGAACACGCCGTACCAGACATCGAAGGCATAACCGGGCAGGCCGTTTTCGGCGACTGTCGGCAGCTCGGGTGCGACGGGGCTGCGCTTGGCGCCGGTGACCGCGAGAGCGCGCACCTTGCCGCTTTTGGCGTGCGGCATGATGGTGCCGACACCGGCAATTGCCATCTGCACCTCACCGGTCAACAGCGCCGTGGTGCCGGGGCCGGTGCCTTTATACGGCACATGGATCATGTCGACGCCCGCGGTGACGCGGAACAGTTCCGAGCCGAGGTGGGATGCGCCGCTGACGCCGCCTGAGGCAAAACGCAGCTGGCCGGGTTTCGATTTTGCGATAGCGACCAGTTCGGTCACCGATTTCGCCGGCACCGAAGGGTGCAGGGCCAGCACGAAGGGTTGCGTGCCGACAATGGAAATCGCAGTGATGTCGCGCTTCACGTCGAAGGGCAGGTTCTTGTACAGCGCCGGTGCATAGGCAATGCCGACGCTCTGCAGCAGCAGCGTGTAGCCGTCGGGTACCGCCTTCGCGGTGATGTCGGTGGCAATCACGCCGCCGCCACCCGGGCGGTTGTCGACGATCGCCTGCTGGCCCCAGATGTCGGTGAGTTTCTGTGCGAGCAGGCGCGCGATGATGTCGGTGCCGCCGCCGGCTGCTGAAGCTGCGAGCAGGCGCACCGGGCGTTCAGGAAAAGTTGCGGCGGTAACAGGGGCGATACCGCCGGCGGCAACCATGCAGGCCAGAACAACGGCGCGGTTAAAAGGTGTTCCCATGATGCTCCTCCGGAATTTTTTTATGTTGATCGCCACCTATGCCGGCGGCAGGCCGATCTTGCTGCGCAACAGCGCATAGTTTTCCGCATCCATGATGATTTCGCGGCGGTTGATCTGGTGGTCGATGGCTGTGACGGCATCGTTGGCCGGCGTGGCGATGCCGAGCTCACGGCCCTTCGCCGACACCAGGCCGCTGATGAAGGCGATTTCGCTGGTGCGTCCCTTGAGGTGGTCGTGAATCGGCGCGGTGCGGCCACCGCCGACATGCGACATCAGTGTTTTCATCGTGGTGATCAGGTTGTCGTCGCTGGAACCGGCAAATTCATCGGCGCGCAGCCCGAACAGCGGTTCAATGCGGTAACCCAGTGCGGCGCCGACAGCCAGCGATTCGCGTCCCAGCTGCACCGAAATATCCATCATGCCGGGCAGGGCGCAGGCTTCGAAATTGCGCAGCCCGAGCAGGCTGAACGGCCCCATGGTCATGGTGTTGGCGATCAGCTTGGTCCACTTTGCGCCGTAGATGTTGCTGGTGATGTCGCAGCGGCCGACTTCGCCGAGCAGGCCGGAGACTTCCTTGACCCGCGGTGTCAGCGTGCCGTCGAGTTCGCCGACCGTGAACCAGGTACCCTTGCGCAGCGTGTTGCGCTGGATCGTGCCCTGGGTGAACAGTTCCGCCTGCAGTTCAACGACGCAGCCGACCACGCGATTGCGGCCGACGATGGATGCGATGGCGTCATCGTTCATGCCGTTCTGTGCGCCGACGACGAAGCCGTCCGCTTTCAGCCAGGGCTTGATGAATTCGGCCATCCAGCGTGTGTCATTGGATTTGCAGGCAAGGAAGACGATGTCGAATTCCAGCTGTTCGGATGACATCGCGCACAGGTTCAGTGCCTTTACCGGCACCTGAAACTGCGAGCCGTCCTTGAACTGGATCTGCAGACCGTTGGTTTTCATGGCACGCACATGCGAGGGCCACTGATCGATCAAAGTGACATCATGCCCGGCGCGCGTCAGGTCGGCGCCGATGCTGCTGCCGATGGCACCGCTGCCGACAACGGCGATCTTGCGGTTTTTATCCTGGATTTTTTTGACGGCCATGGCGGTCCGCTTTCCTTGTTGCTTTTATTGAAGGATGTTCAGGCGCGTTGTGCTGCCAGTGCCAGCAACTCGCGTACCGAATGGTTTTCGATATCGAGCGCGACTTTGGCGATGGCATCCACCGGCAGTTGCGGATTGATGCCGCGGAATTTCTCGGTGACACCTTTGGCATCCACCGGGTTGTCGATTGACCCCGTCGGATTGAGGATGTCGGTACGCACCCACTGGCCGTCTTTTTCGGCGGCGACCCAGCCGGCGAAATGTTTCGGATACAGGGCGTCAAGTTTGGGATCGTGTTCGCAGTCAAGGTGTGCGGCGAGTTTGATCAGTGCCGGATCCTTCATGCGTTCGTCGGTGAACTGCGGCGGCAGGACCTTGCCGTCGACCAATGCGGCTGCGATGACGTAGCGCAGGCTCATTTGCGCATTGAGTGCGCTGCCCGGGGCATAGGTGAAGCCGCACTGCACATCGACCACATTGGACAGGCCGACCTTGACCTTGCGATTCAGATCCCAGGGGGCGCCGATCTTGTTGCGCACCGCCAGCGCGGCATCGATATAGGCATGCGTGCTGCCGCAGCAGGAGTAGGGCTTGATCGAATTGGTTTCGGTATGCCATACGCGACCGAGATCACGCGTCAGCAGCGCAGCGTCGGAATCATCGGAGTGCGCTTTCAGCACGCCGCCGTCGCCGTATTCATAAATCTGCGTCGGGCCGGTGAAGCCCAGTGCAGCCAGTTCCGCGGCGAGTACGCCCGAATGCGCGGCCTTGCCGGCGTGCAGGCGTTTGCTCATCGTGCCGTCGGCATTAAAGGCCCAGGTGCCCGCGCCCTGAGTGCCGGCCAGGCCCAAGGCCCATGTGGTCTGTTCCGGATTCAGTTTAAGCAGCGAGGAGCAGGCCGCTGCGGCGGCGAAGGGGCCGTAGATGCCGGTGATGTGCCAGCCGCGAAGGCGTGTTGCTGACGGATTCGAGGCGAGGCTGGAGCGGATCATGGTTTCATAACCGGCAGCGATCGCGGTGACGAGCGCGCGGCCGTCGGCATTGAGTTTTTCCGCCATGGCGATGGCGGCGGGCACGGCGACCGCACCCGCATGCAGTTTGGCGTTGTGATAATCGTCGAGTTCGAAAGCGTGGGAGGCCACGCCGTTGACCAGTGCGGCGTCAGCGACGCGCATCGATGTGTTCTTTTCACCCCAGACCGTGGCTTCACCTTTACCGCTGCTGCCGCTGCGCGCCCACTTCAGCATCATGTCGGCCCAGGGCGTGCACCAGCCGTAAACACCGCAGCCCAGCGTATCGAGGATCGCAATGCGCACGACTTCGCGGGTGCGTTGCGGGATGTCTTCGTATTTGAGGCTGCTGATCCAGTCCGCGAGTTCGCGGGTTGGTGCGCCGATGGCGCGACGGTCATTATTCATTGCTGACTCCTCCTTGTTCTGGTGCGCAGTTTACCCCACCGCGGCGTTTTGCAAACGCTCGCGGCAATGGAGAGTCCATATAACGAAAAAAATGCCGTGTACGCTTTCTTGACACTTTTTTATAGGCAGCCGCATACTTCCGTCGCTGGTGAATTCTGCGGTTAAGGCAAAGCTTACGCGGTAATTTTCCGGTCCAACAGACCAACTTGAAGTGATCGGGAGTCCATTAAATGGAATATGATGTGATCATTGTCGGCGGCGGTAATGCGGCTTGCGCAGCGGCTGTATCGGCACGAGAAAACGGCGCCAAAAAGGTGTTGTTGCTGGAAAAGGCGCCCAAAGGCCAACGTGGCGGCAACACCCATTTCAGCGGTGCCATTTTCCGCTTTGTATTCAATCACGTGGATGAGCTTGATCGCTTCGTACCGAATGCCGAAGAGGAATATCCGGGCTTCCGCGCCGGTGTGCCGACCTATCCGCATGAGGCGTTCACCGATGACCTGATGCGCGTCACCGACAACAAGTCCGATCCCGAACTGTCGAAGCTGCTGATCGACGAGTCCTACGACACCACCTGCTGGATGCAGGATGTCGGCAAACACCACTTTGAACTGGCCAAGTCGGTGATGGGCATCAGGGTCGGTGACAAGATCAAATGGCCCAAGGGCGCAATCGTGCGCACCGTGCATGAAGGCGTCGGTCTGTCGCAGCAGTGGTTCAAGACCTGCGAAGACATGGGGGTCGAGATCCGTTACGAAGCGCATGTGCTCGACCTGTCGATGGACGGGCAGGGCGCAGTGCGCGGCGTCAAGGTGCGCGGCGACAAAGGCCTCGAAACCATCAAGGCGCGGGCGGTGATTCTGGGCAGCGGCGGTTTTGAAACCAACCCGGCCTGGCGCACCCACTTCCTCGGTCAGGAATGGGGTCACGCCAAAGTGCGCGGTTCCAACTTCAACTACGGCGACGGCCTGCGCATGGCGATCGACGCCGGCGCGATGCCCTGGGGCCATTGGGGTGGATGCCATGCCACTCCGATCGTCGCCAGTGCACCCGACTACGGCCGCAAGGACCTCACTGACAAGACCAACCGCCTGTCCTACCCCTATGGCGTGATGATCAACGTCGAAGGCAAACGCTGGATCGACGAAGGCGTTGATTTCCAGGCCTTCACCTACGCCAAATACGGCGGCCTGATCCTCAAGCAGCCGAAGAGCCTTGTCTACCAGATCTTTGATGCCAAATCGATGCACCTGCTGGAGCCGCGTTACTCGACCAGCGAGCCGTTCAAGTCCGACACGCTGGAAGGACTGGTCAAGCAGCTCAATGTTGATCACGAGCAGGCAATGAAGTCGCTGAAGGAATACAACGATAATTGCGGCCACGGCGGCCCGTTCAATGCTGCAGTGCTCGACGGCCTGCATACCGAAGGCATCGACCCGCCGAAAACCAACTGGGCGCAGAAACTCGATACCCCGCCTTATGTGTCGTGGCCGGTCACCGGCGGCATCACCTTTACCTTCGGCGGTCTGAAGATCGACAAGCAGGCGCGGGTCATCTCCACCGGTTGGAAACCCATCCCCGGTCTCTACACCTGCGGTGAGATGGTCGGCGGCCTGTTCCACTATAACTACCCGCTGGGCACCGGCCTGATGTCCGGCGCCGTGTTCGGTCGCATTGCCGGCCGTGAGGCGGCAAAGGAGGCGCTGGGCGGCAAAGCCAAAGGCAAGGCGGTAAAAAAAGCCGCGCCGAAAAAAGCGGCGGCCAAAAAGCCTGCTGCGAAAAAAGCACCGGCGAAAAAAGCAGCCAAGCCGGCGAAGAAGGCGGTCAGGAAGAAGTAAACGTTTTCAGTATGTTGCAGTAAGACAAAAGCCGGGGCGATTCCCCGGCTTTTTGTTTGCTTGTTGCTGCATTTGGTTAGCTAGGGTTGTTGTTGCTACAGTGTCGTCTGAACCGACAACACCGACATGGCAGATATTTTCCGCTCACGAAAACTGATCTACGTCCTGGGCGCCTTCAACGGCTTTCTGCTGGCGACTGCATTAATCGTTTACGCAGTGTTCACCTCGACCAATTCCACCACGGCGATCGGACTGATCCTGATTCCGTTTTACGGCGCAATCGCCGCCCTGATCGGTTGCGCAGTGGTGTATGTCGGCTTTGTTGCTGTTGATGTGCTGGCCGGAGAGCTGGCCTGGGGCAGCCCGCGGGTGTACACGGCTTCGGCGTTTGTGGCGATTGCTGTCCTGTTCGGCGCTGCGGTCCTGCTGCATCGTGCCGCGATGGCGGTTGCGGAGAATCCGCTGACATCGCCCGATGAACTGATGGCGGTCAGCCAGCGCTGGGTTCCACTTTGGGGTGAAGAGGTGTTTGTCGCGCTGGCGAAGAATCCGGTCACCCCGGCCGCACTGCTGACGGCGATGGCGGATCAGAAGGAAAGCCACGGGCTGGTGTCGCTGGTCGGCGCCAATACGGGAACGCCGGTGGCGGTGCTGGAAAAAATTGCTGCTGGTCCGCTTCATTACGAGCGGGTTGCAGGCCTTGCCGAGAATCTGAAAATCACGCCTGCGATTGCGGCGCGTCTCGCGAATGTGGTGCCAAAGGATTTTCGCGACGATCTCGAATACAAACTGTACCAGACCTTCGTGCTGGCGGCGCTGGCTCGCAATCCGTCAACGCCGCAGCCGGTTTTCGATCAACTGGCGGCGCGGGACAAGCCGGAATATTTTCTTGCGGTGGCAATCCTCTATGCCGACCGGGCAAACTGCACGCAGATTCGCCGGGTAGTTGAGAGTGGCAATGATGTCCTTCGCAACACGGCCAAGAGACAGCTCAAGCATCGCGGCTGTTGAGTCAGGCAGTGTTTTTCTAATCGACTTCAGTCGGGAGTGTTTCGCATTCTGAATGCTGCGAGGAGTTCATCTGCCCCCCCATTTTTATGTCCGATCAGGCCAAAATTCATTCACAATTGGGAAACCTTTTTTGCAGGTGCCGGACGGCGTTTTGGCCGCGCTCCCAACCCCAAAGGAAATTTCATGACAAAGCGCTTGGTTGACGAATCTGTGGATCTCTCAGAGTTGGTGGAGCGTGCAAACGATTCAGTGAAACTTGATGAGGCCCGCCGTGCCACGCGTATGAAGCGGGTCAATCTACTTCAGCGCCTGTTGCCGGTCATGACTGCAGTGGCGCTGATTGCCAGCGTGGCGTGGGCCATCGATTCGATGTGGCACCACATTGCGCCCCAGTCACAGGAAAAAATAATCCGTGATCTCGATACCATCATCGAGCAGGCCCGGCATTCCATCGAATCCGCAAAAGGCGAACTCGGCCGCTTGCCCGAACGCATCCCCAATGCCGCGCTGGCCAGCGTGGTATTTTATGATTATTCAGGTGAGACCTATCGCCTGTTCGTCACCTCCGGTGATGTCAGCGTGATGCTGGATACCGACGGCAGCAAGAAAATCGACAAAGGACGCCCGCAATGACACTAAGTCAACGTTCCCGCCGCAATGGGGCCGGCTTCACCCTGCTCGAAATCCTCGTGGTCGTGGCCATCATTGGCATCATCGCGGCAATTGCTATCCCGCTCTACGGCAACTATACGACACGCGCCCGCGCCACTGACATCGTCACCAAGTTCGATGCTGCCAAATCCACCGCCAACGCCAACATTGCCGATGATGGGGTCATCAGTAAATGTGATGAGGTGCTGAAGCGTTTCTCGGCGCCAACCATCTCCGATAAGTATGCGCGCATCGCCTACGCCTTTGAGGCCGTCAGCAACGGTAATGAATCCGGCTATCGCCCCGTGCTGACCGTGTGCTCCCGCGTTGCCAGCCAGGGCGCTCAGGCCGTGAAGGTGGCGCGCGCAGCACATGACGAGTTTGCCAAGAACCTGTCGATCGAGGGCGGTGCCGTGCTCACCGATACCGTGGTGAGCTTCGCTCTGCCGCTGACCGATCCCAAGCGCGTGGTGTGCCTGGTGCCGGTAGGCGGTCCGTTCACCGCCTGTGGCGATCCGGTCGCGGTACCGACGCTGCCGGCAATAAGCACGCCGACACCACAGCTACAGGCCGTGCCCACACCACTGCCGCAGTCCACACCTTCGATTACGTCATGTCCGCTGGGGCAATACCTTGTGGATGATCCCAACGGCGCCAAAGCATGCTACACCCCGCCTCCTTGTGCTAACTCGAACGACGTCTGGTACCAGGGAGATCAGAAATGTCATCCCCGTCCTGCCGCAAGCTGTCCTGCCGGTAGCGTCATGAATTGGGATGCCTCCACTTCAACGCCGTTGTGCATTTCAGCAGATGGCAATATTACCCCGCTCACACTGCCGCAGCCTCCAGCGCCCACTATGGTCTGCAGCGGCGGTCAGCAACTGAGTGCTGATGGCAAGAAATGCGAGTGTCCGTCCGGACAATCGCTGCAGAACGGTCAGTGCCGCAATACTGCGCCTGTGGTTCAGCAACTATCGGTGCAGCAGCAGTTGAATACCTGTCTCGCCAATTGCGTTTCTATTCACGCGCCGGGACAACGACGCCATTGTGAAGAAAACTGCGGGAAACTGTATCGACCTTGAACATGGTTCGTGGGCTCCCGGCCAAAGTAGACGCTGTAGTTCCGGGAACACACTTCAACGCGAATGCGACGATTCCCGGTGCGCCGAGCTAAAGCCAAACACGGGAATGCGAAGCATCGGGCTCCGCCGGGGTTACGACGGCACGGCCACAGTTGAATTACGCTGGGACAAACGGCGATCCGGCGCATCCTGTTTTTACAGGTTAAGCCCGTCGTATCCGATGTAATGCGGACAATGACCTATACGCGGGATGAAAAGGGCTATGTTCTGCGCTTTGGCGAGGACGAACACTTCGTGATACCTGAACCGCTGGTGTTCGGCGGTTGAGCCGCGGTCAGGCTGATTTCCTATCCTTTGAGTATGGCACGCGCGCGCGCGGCAATGTGCTCCGGGGTGACAGGGTGTATCAGGTAATCCCCCAATCCGTGGGTCTCAAGGGCTTGGCGGACTTCCTGGTCTTCAGGGCGAATGATGGGTAGTGCCGGTAGCTGGGCCCAAGCCAGATCCCTGCGGAGCTTTTTCAGGAGATCGAAAGCGTTTTCCCCTTCGCCCGGCGTGATGTCGGCAACAATGAGGGTCGTATTTTCATTCTTCTCAATTAGTTCTCGGCATCTTTCCGGCGTATCCGATAAAAGTGCCTTAAATCCCTCAGGTGCCTCCGCCTGAATTCCATTCAGATATTCCTGTTCTAAGGCTTTGCCGATCTGCTCTGCCTGAGCCATCCGGCGGGCAAAAACCAGAATGCATACTGATGTTTCTGCCATTTCGTTTTCCGGGCCTATCAATGTCGATTCGCTGGGCGGAGGCCGGTTGAAGCCCGCTGCGGTCGCCAGCCAGAAACGGGTGCCAATGACGCGCACTGCTTCCAGGACTGAGGTGCCGCCCGAGATGACGCGCAATGCAGCTGTCACTGCGATTGAAGTCAATGGTCCGCGTTTCATTTCACGCAGCTTGGATAAACTGACTCCTGAACTGATGGCATCTGCCAGAACAGGGGAGTTTTCAATAATTTCTGTCACCGGCAGGCGGCCGGCATAGCCGGTTTTTCCGCAGTCTTCGCAGCCAACCGAGCGGAACCCCGGCCATTCTCCAGTCACTTGCCGGAACAGCAGTTCCTCCCGGCGGTAGGGTTCGGTGACCGGGGTCCGGCATTTTTTGCACAGCCTTCTCAGCAGACGCTGTGATACCACCCCGATCAACGCCTCACCCAGGACCGAGCGCTCGATGCCGAGATCCAGCAGCCGTGGAATCGCGGTGATTGCGTCATTGGTATGCAACGTAGAGAGGACAAGATGGCCGGTCATTGCTGCCTGCATTGCAATTTCGGCGGTTTCCTTGTCGCGGATTTCACCGATCAAAATAATGTCGGGATCCTGACGAAGAATCGAGCGTAGTGCCGCGGCAAAAGTAAGCCCCGCCTTGTTGTTGATCTCAACCTGAGAGATACCGTTCAGCCGGTATTCAACCGGGTTCTCGACGGTGATAATGCTTTCGCTTACACGGTTGAGCTCGGCAAGCAGCGAATAGAGGGTTGATGTCTTCCCTGATCCGGTCGGGCCGGTCAATAGCAGGATGCCGGAACTGTTTGAGGCCATGCGCCGGAAAGCGCGCAGTTCGGCAATCGAGAAGCTCGACGCGGACAGGCGGTAAACGCGGTTCTGATCGAGAAAGCGCATGACCAGCCGTTCGCCGCGACTGGCAGGCAATACCGAAATGCGCATGTCAAAGTCGCGTTCATTGATGAAAGCGGAAACCCGGCCATCCTGGGCAATCCGGTCTGAGGTCGGATCCATCGCGCTGTTTGCCTTGATGTAGCGGATCAGTGCGGGCACAACCGGCCCCGGCAGGAAGGCCAGGCGGCGAAGTATCCCGTCAACACGGATTCGCACCATGCCGCCGCCCGCGAACGGTTGTATGTGCATATCGGAAGCGCCTTGTTCAACCGCCTTGAGGATCAGGCCTTGTGCAAGGCGAACCACCGCACTTTCCTCGACCGCGCCGTCCTCGAATGATTTTGAGGGCTCGTTGGAAAACAGCAATGAACCGACAGCAAGGCTTTGACGTTCGGCTGCTTTGGAGTAAAGCAGAGTGATGGCGCGTTCGATTTCCTGTGCGGGGGCGATGTACAGTTTCAGCTTGCGGTCTGAAGCGAAGCGGACGCGGCGCACGCCGCCCCCGATGAAAGGGTAGGCACACGCGACATGTAACTCGCCGCCTGTTTCGTTCAGTGGCAGGACCAGCGCCGAGCGCGCGAGCTGTTCAGGAATCAACCGCGCTGAATTTAAATCGGCAGCCTCGAGATTTTCCGCAACTGGTATTTTCAGTATCCGTCCGATTCCAGATGCTAATTCCCATGGAGAGAGGCCAGACGAGTCTGAAAGTTGACTCCACCCTTTCACCAGTGATTTGCCGATCGGGGTGGATTTTAGTGCCGATCTTTCAGGGAATGCATCAATCGCAAGCGCTCGCAGATGCTCGACTGGCGATTGAGTTCCTGAGGCAACGAGCGGGTTGTCGGTCATTTTCAGCAGCCTTTGAGATAGGCAGTGGACTTGGAGGCGATGCTATTTCTGGCATGTTGCCCAGATCGGTATGGATTTGCAACGATCGCCTCTGATCCACTATCGTTTCTTCTTGGCGTTTTCCTTCTTGTACATCTTCTCGACCGTTTCCTCCTCGATCTTGTAATACTCCTCAAGGCCGATCAGGTCTTCGATCTGCTTGCGGGCAGTGATGTATTCGTCGGTTTTGATGCCGGTGTAGTCGCCGGTCCTGCGCAGCTCCAGCAGCGCCTTGCGCATGAAATGGAACTGCACGCCGACCGAGAGGATGGCGTCGATGCTGCCGGCATAACCCATGTCTTCGAGCTGCTTGAAGGAATACAGCGGCCGGCCGTCGCGGTTGCCGCGGCTTTGTACATAAACCATTGGCAGCTTGCAGTCCTTCGGTGCGCGTTTGGTTTCTTCCGGCGTACGCGGGAAGATCAGGCCCATGTCAGCGCCCTGGTCGCGCGACATCAGCATGCGCTTGACCGCTTCCTTGTAGCCCTGTTCGCGGCAGGCGTCGGAGCGGGCGATGATCACAAAGTCCTTGTCGGTCTTGTCGCGCTGCTCACAGGCCATGCGGATCTTGTCGCGGAACTCGTTGAAGGGAATGTTGTGTGCGACATAGGTGTGATAGTGCGCGCGTTTCGGAAACAGCTGGTCTTCGATGTGCACACCGGCGATGCCGGCGCGGATGCATTCGCGTACGGTGCGCATGGTGTGCAATGGTTCGCCCCAGCCGGCGCCGGCGTCCATCACCACCGGGATGTTCACCGCATGGGCAATATTGTTGCCGACGTTGAGTTGTTCGTTCATCGTCAGCAGCGGCTCGCTGATTGTGGTGCTGCCGCCGGTGACAAAGCCGCCGTTGTAAATGGTCTTGAAGCCGACGCTTTCGGCGAGTCGTGCGGTCAGCGGGTCGTGCACCGCGGGCAGTTCGAGGAATTTGCCGGCTTTGACGAGGGCACGGAGCTTGGTGGTGGCGCGTTGCATGAATATCCTTTCAGCGGTAATGGCGATCAGGCGTAACCCGCGCATGATATCCAGACCGTCATCTTCAGGGCTTGTGCGGTCCGCATGTTGCGCATCGGCGTCAATGAAGCCGTGTGGATTCCAAGGGTATTTTGTAACCATATGTTTTTATTGATTTATTTTTTATTGTGACGATGATCCACGGACAGCCGCCTCATCAAGGGCTTCAGCCTTGTGCGCGCATGCCGTCTGTGATGCCCGTACTGCAAGCGATGGTGGTTGACGGCCAATCACCCGGACTGCCTTTGGTGCAGCCGCAACTGTATTAATATCGGGAGAGGGCGCGAGGTTTGCTGTGGTGCAGACCGGAGGCGCTGTTTGGAACTCTTGAATCTGACTCTGGAGCGTTGATGAAGACAGCAACAAACCGCGTGCGCGGCGTTGAACACGACATCGTGCAGACACCGCAGGTTGGCGATGTTTCGCCTTACTATGAGCCTCAGGGCAATGAAGTGGCGATTTTCGAGGCCGCGTACAAACGCCGCCTGCCGATCATGCTCAAGGGCCCGACCGGCTGCGGTAAGACACGGTTTCTGGAATACATGGCTTATCAGTTGAAGCGTCCGCTGGTGACCGTGTCCTGCCATGAAGATCTGACCAGTTCCGATCTCGTCGGCCGTTTCCTGCTGGAAGGCTCCGATACCATCTGGCATGACGGTCCGCTGACGCGTGCGGTGAAGGCCGGCGCGATCTGCTATCTCGACGAGATTGTCGAGGCGCGCACCGACTCCACCGTGGTGATCCATTCGCTGACCGACCACCGCCGCAAGCTGAGCATCGAGAAAAAGGGCCAGGAAATCGACGCGCATGAGGATTTCATGCTGGTCATTTCATACAACCCCGGTTATCAGACCGTGCTGAAAGACCTGAAGCCTTCGACCAAGCAGCGTTTCATCGCTATCAATTTCGATTTCCCGTCAGAGGATGTCGAGAAAAAGATCCTGGTCAAGGAAGTGCCGGGCACCAGGCCGGATGTCGCCGAAAAGCTGGTGGCCATTGGCCGCAAGGCGCGGTTGCTGAAGGATCATGGCCTGGAAGAATCGACGTCGACCCGCGCACTGGTCTATGCCGCGAACATGATTGGCGCCGGACTGGATCCGGTGGTGGCCTGTCAGGTGGCGATGGTTAATCCGATCACCGACGATACCGAACTCTCCGATGCGCTCATGGAAATCGTCAACGCGCACTTTGCTTAACGCCGGATAAGTTAATGCAGGTCCCGGGCGCGGCGCAGCAAAGCGCTGTGCTCCGACAGCATTTGGTCTGATGCCATGAGATACACCCCCACCGTCGAGCAGGCCTTTGCCGGGTTCAAGGAACTCAGCGTCGCCGCGTACAAGGAAGTCGAAGCGGTGCTGCCGTCGATTGCGCCCTACGGCGAATCCGACACGCTGTACTGGCTGGAAGCCTGCAAGGCGCTGTACAGCTTTGAGCGTGACGCAGGGCGCGCGTTTATCCGCGGCAGTCTGGAAGCCGAGAGGGTCTCCGAGGAAGTGCGGCCATGGACCGGCCAGGCGTTGGCCTTCATGCAGTGGCGGGCCTCGTGGCGCGCGCTGGAAGGCTTCATGGCCAATGTCGCGCGCGCTTACGGTTCGCTCGGTCATGCCGGTGAAAAACGCTGGGCAGAAATCGGTTTCGGTTGGTGTGCACGCCAGATTGAAAGCGGCGCGGCGTATTTCTCGATGCCGGTACTGGAACTCTCGGGCCGCCTCGGCGGCATTACTGCAATCGAGCAGATCGCCGGTCCCGCCGAAGAGCTGTATGAATCGCGCAAGCTGATGCTGGGTACTTATCTGATTGGCGCGGTACGCGTGCGTAACCTGCTCGGCGCGCAGGCGATTCTGCCCTGGGCTTCGCGCGGGGCAGACATCCTGCAGACCGGACGCAATCGCGGTGAAGCCTATTTCCGGCTGGAATCCGAGGAAAGCCTGTCGATGCTGCTGGAGCATCTGCCCGGCTACCGGCTGACCGACCGCAACCGCCTGCTGGGCATGCTGCTGGATGTGTGGTTCGGTGGCGAATTCGATCTGAAGGAAAGCACCTGGTCGCCGGAAAAAGGCCGTCCGTTCATCGAGACCGATGGCCGCAGCATTTATTTTCCGGCAGTGATGGCGGATCGCGAAGAGGCGATTCTCGCGCTGCTGCATACCGCGGGCCACATGCGTTACCGCACCTTCGAGCGTACTGCGCTGGAACAGATGTTTGTCGAGGCCGGGGTGGAATTGCCGAAGAGCGGCGCGGTTTCCTGGGCGCCGCTGTTCATCAAATACGGCGATGATGCGCTGCGCTTCCAGTTGTTGTTCGATATCTGTGAGGACCTGCGCATTGATGCCGGCGTGCAGCGCAATGTGCCCAATTACCTCAAGCGCTTGCGTAATGCGGCGCGAATGCTCAACACACGGCATGCCGAATCCGCGGCTTATTACGACCTCGCGCTGGAAAGTATCGAGGCGGCGCTGACAGCCCTGGAAGGCGGCGCGGCGGATGAACGGTTTGCAGTGCTGCTGGTTCCCGGCGCCTCAGTGGCTGATGCCTATCGTGCTGCGGCGAAACTCTATAACGGCAGCACGCTGCCCGCGGTGACCGATCTGGAAGCTTTCCAGGCGGCTTACCTGCCGGGACGCAGCCCCAACGCGACGCGGCTGGCGCATCCGCAGGAAACCGACGAGCAATCCGACCAGCAGCAGGCTGGTGCGGAGCAGCAGGATCAGCAGCAGGAAGAGGGCGGCGAAGAAACCGAAGCTTCCAAAAACGCCGAATCCGGTGAGCAGCAGGAGGATGGCGAAAAACAGGAGGTGCCGAGCTACGGTGATTCCTCGGGTCAGTCAGCCAGAGCTTCTGGCCAGAGCGACAAGGAAGGCCCCAACACCGGCAGCAGCGACAAGGGCATCCCCTATCCGGAATGGGATTACCGCGAGTCGCGTTACAAGCGCAACTGGAGCTGGGTGCAGGAAAAGCGCCTCGCCGAATCGAATATGGGCGAGACCAACCGCCTGATGAAGCAGTATGAAATGGCGCTGAAACGGCTGAAGAAGGCGATCCAGTCGCAGAAGCCGACACGCGCCGCGCCGCTGACGCAGCAGATGGACGGCGACGACATGGATCTGAATGCGGTGGTGTCCTTTGTTGCCGAAAAACGCGCCGGACAGTCGCCGCGGCCGGCGATCTACAAGCGGCGCGAAATCCGTCAGCGCGAGGTTGCGGTGACACTGCTTGCCGACATGTCGACGTCGATCATGCAGCATTTGCCGGAAGGTGGTGGCCGGCTGGTCGACCGTATCCGTGCCGGGGTGCTGCTGTTCGCGGAAAGCCTGGAAGAAGTGGGTGATGCCTATTCCATCGCCGGGTTCTGCTCCAAATACCGCGACAACGTCAGCTATTACACGCTGAAGGGTTTTAATGAACAAATGTCCGACGACATCCGCGCGCAGATCGGCGGCATGTCGGGACGGCTGGCGACGCGCATGGGTGCGGCGATCCGCCACGCCACGGCGTCCTTCGACGGCGTTGAGAGCCGGCGTCGCCTTCTGTTGCTGCTGTCCGATGGCCGTCCCGAGGATTACGACGACGGCGGTGACCGGCGCTACCTGCACGAGGACACGCGCATGGCGGTGAAGGAGGCGGTGGCCAAGGGTGTGCATCCCTTCTGCGTCACGGTCGATACCATGGCTAACCAGTATCTGCCGCAGATCTTCGGGCCCGGACATTACCTCGTGCTTGATCACATCAACAGCCTGCCCAACAAGCTGGCGGAGATCTATCTGCGGTTGCGGCGCTGAGTTGCTGAGACGCAGAATGGCCGCAACATGTTGAACAGCGATCTCATTGATATCCTGATCCGCCTGGGCGGCACTCGCGGCCGGCGGCCTGATCGGCCTTGAGCGCAGCTACCACGGCCGTCCCGCTGGTTTCCGCACTCACACACTGGTGTGCCTGGCCTCGGCACTGCTGATGCTGGTGAAGGTCTACGAAAGCTATTGGTTCCAGCCCCATGGTAATTCGCGCGTGGTAGTGGACCCGACGCGCATGGCGCAGGGCATCATGACCGGCATCGGCTTTCTCGGCGCCGGCGTGATCATGAAGGAAGGTCTGGCCGTGCGCGGCCTCACCACCGCGGCATCAATCTGGGTGACGTCCGCAATCGGTATCCTGTTCGGCATCGGCTTCTGGATTCCGGCGATGCTGGCTGTCGCTGCAACGCTCGGCACGCTGTCCTCCTTCCGCTGGATTGAAAGCCGCATGCCGACGGAGTTCTACGCGCAGTTCCGCGTGCAGTTCCGCCGTGCCGAGGCGATGGCCGAGAAGGACTTGCGTGATCTGGTCAAGCAGTACGGATTCTCGGTGGCCAATCTGAATTACGTGCTGACCAAGGACGGTGAACGTTTCGAATACCGCATGGTCCTGCGCACGCTGGAACAGTCCAATACGCCGAGGCTGGCCGACCATCTCGGCAAGGAGCCCGCAGTGGTCGAATTCCGTATCGCGCCGATCGGCTCGTGATCGCTCGGGCGGGCGGTGCCGGCCCGCCGCCTGTGTTGCTTAGTTGACCTTGGCGCCGGATTCCTTCACCGCGTCCGCCCATTTCTTGTAGTCGGTCTTCAGCTTGTCGGCAAAGGCTTTCGGGCCGGTGGCCACCTTGGCGCCCGGCAGCCGTTTCATGACCTCGGGATTGTCGAGCACCTTTTCGATTTCTGCAGACAGTTTCTGGACGATCGGCGCCGGTGTTTTTGCCGGTGCGAGGAAACCCCACCAGGTGACGGCCTCGAAGCCCTTGTAGCCGGCCTCGGCGATGGTTTCGACGTCCGGTGCATCCGGCGCCCGTTTCACCGAAGTCACTGCCAGTGCGCGGATAGTGCCCGATTGCATATGCGGCTTGGCGCTTTCCAGCGATGAAATATAGAAATCCGCACGGCCTGCAATCAGGTCCGGGATCGCCTGCGCGGCGCCCTTGTAGGGAATGTGCACGAAGGACATGCCCGTGGTTTTCTTGATCAGTTCCCCGGTGAGATGGGCGACCGTGCCGTTGCCGGGTGAGGCGAAATTAATTCCGCCCGGTTTCGACTTCGAATTGTTGATCAGTTCCTTGACGTTTTTGATCGGCGAGCGCGAAGAGACGGTCACTGCGAGCGGCGTCTCGTAAACCAGACTGATCGGCGTGAAATCACGGAAGGTGTCGTAGGGCAGTTTTTCGTACAGCGCCGGACCGATGGCGAGATTGCTGGTCTGACCGATCATCAGCGTGTAGCCGTCGGGACTTGCTGTCGCGGCCGCTGCAATACCCAGGGTTCCGCCGGCGCCGCCGCGGTTGTCGACGATGAACTGCACGCCGAGGTTCTCCGCCAGCTTCGTGGTGATGATGCGTGCGACGATGTCGGTGCCGCCGCCGGGCGGGAAGGGCACGATGAAGCGGATCGGTTTCGTCGGGTACGCGGGTTGCGCAAAAGCGCTGCCGCCGGCAACGGTGGCCAGCAGCGCGGCAATGCAGCCAAGTATCTGTTTTTTCAAGACTTTCTCCTCGGTGGTGTTCAGCCCTGTCAGGCTGTTGTCGCGTGTCAGGCCGGTGTTTTCTGCAGGACGTCGATGATGTTTTTGGCCGCGGCAACGCCCATATTGACATAGGCATCGCTGGTGACGCCGCCGATGTGCGGCGACATCACCAGATTGGGCGCGTTGCGCAGCCGATGGTCGGCGGGCGGGGGCTCGCTGTCAAAGCTGTCCAGACCCGCTGCACGCAGTGCTCCCGAGACCAGCGCATCAAGAACTGCGGCTTCATCGACCAGACCACCGCGCGCGGTGTTGATCAGGATCGCGCCGCCTTTCATTTGTGCGAGGCTGTCGCGGTTGATCATCCGGCGGTTGTCGGCGGTCAGCGGGCAGTGCAGCGATACGATGTCGGATTGCCGGAACAGCGTCTGCAGATCGACCATCGTTACGCCGGCAGGTGCTGCCTTGGCGTAAGGATCGTATCCGATGACCTTCAGGCCCATCGCGTTACCAACGGTGGCGACGCGCTGACCGATGGCGCCGAGTCCGACCAGGCCCAGCGTGCGGCCTTTCAGTTCAAGGCTCTTGTGTATGGACTTGTCCCAGTGGCCTTCATGCATGCGGGCATTGAGTTGCGTCACTGACTTCGCACAGGCCAGCAGCAGCGCCCAGGTATGTTCGGCGACGGCGTCGGCATTAACCGCCGTTGCCGCCCGGACCGCGATACCCATGGCGTTCGCGGTATCGCTGTCGATGGTGTCGATGCCGCTGCCGTGTTTGGAAATCACCCGCAGCTTTTTCGAGGCCTGGATGATCTTCGGGGTGATGCGGCCGTACCGGACGATGATTGCCACCGGCTGGTGCTGTTCGCACAATGTGGAGAGCGTCGCTTCGTCGGGCGTCTTGCCGGCGTAAACCACGTCGAAGCCGTCGAGCAGCTTGACCGCCTCCGGCGCGAGGTCGGCGGCGGTGACGAGGATCACCGGTTTGCCGGCGGTCATGCTGCGCTTCCAGAGCGGACACCGGCTGCTTTCAGCGCGCTTTCAAGCCAGCCCGGTATCAGATTGCCCTGATGAATGGCGCGGATGCGGCTTTGCTCGTCCGCCACTTTTTTGCGGCCGGCCTCAATCATTTCCGCCACGCGTTTGCGCTCAATGACAACCACGCCGTCGGCGTCGCCGACCACCAGATCGCCCGGATTGACGGCAACACCCGCGACCGAAATCGGCCAGTTGACGCGGCCGGGCACGAATTTCGTCGGTCCGGCAGGATTTGCGCCGAAGGAGAAAATCGGGAAGCCGTTGGAGCGCAGGGCTTCGACGTCGCGGACTGCAGCATCGAGCACCATGCCCGCCAATCCGGCCTTTTGCGCCTGCGTGGTCATGATTTCACCGATCAGCGCGCAGGTCTGGTCGGCTTTACCGTCGACGATGATGACGTCGCCCGGCTTTGCAATGGCCAGTGCGGCGTGGATCATCAGGTTGTCGCCGGGACGGATTTCGACGGTGAGTGCAGGGCCGGCAACCTTCATTGTCGGCGACAGCGGCGCGACGCGGCCGTGCAGCGTGCCGCGCCGGCCATAAACGTCTGCAAGGATCGCGGCCGGCAGTTCGCGCGCGGCGGCGACGAGTTCGGGGGGGACGCGTTCAAAGTCGGTGCGGATTTCAGGGTAATTGCTGGTGCTCATCTTGTTGTCCTCGCAGGTGGTCCGGTGGGTGCTGAAACCGGAAGTGCGCGGACTCTAGGCCGGGGGTTTGATATCCGCAACGGTGTTTCGTAGAATGAAACGATGGCCATTGAACGCGGTAATCCGGGCAGCAAAAAATCCTCCGGCGGCGACGGCGTGATCGCGGTCACCCGCGCGATGGGCATTCTCGATGCCTTCCGTACCGGCGAAGCCGCGCTGACCCTCGGCGAGCTGGCCCGCCGGACGAAGTTGCACAAGACCACCGTGCTGCGGATTGCGCGGACCATGGCGGCGGCACGCTACCTCGTTCAGCTGGACAACGGTTCATGGCGTCTCGGGCCCGGCGCCGGCTGGCTGGGGGCGCGTTACCAGACGGTATTCGGCCAGACGGCCTGCATCGAGCCCGTGCTGCGGGATCTGTCGGCCGCGACGGGAGAGAGTGCGGCGTTTTACGTCCGCGAAGGTACTTCGCGCAGCTGTGTCGTACGCGTCGATGGTCCCCAGGCGATCCGGCATCACGTGCGCATGGGCGAGTTCCTTCCCGTCAACCGCGGGGCGATCGGCCGGGTGCTGCTCGCTTTTTCAGGCGAGCCCGGCGCGCCTTACGACGACATCCGCCGTATCGGCCACCACGTCACGCATGGCGAGCGTGATCCGCAGGTGGCGAGCGTTGCGTTTCCGGTGTTCGGCATCAATCACCGGCTGATCGGTTGCGTCGCAGTGTCCGGACCGATCAACCGTTTCACGCCGAAGGCCTGCACAAAGCATGTGCAGGTGCTGCGCAAGGCCGCATCGCAACTCGGTTACGAGCTTGGCAGCGGCGTGCTGCCGCCGGTGGTGCCAGCGTCCTGACCTCACATCGCCTGCCGCATAGTCCGCAACCGGCGGCGGCATTAACCTGCATCAACTCCGGCACTTTCCAGCGGGCAGGCGATTGCGGCACAATGGCC
>Ga0222713_10000563_pt1 | contig 41988 bp, 42 predicted proteins | sample C33_649DmetaG_FD_165061 | JGI IMG/M metagenome (GOLD analysis project Ga0222713, IMG submission 165061) | Estuarine water microbial communities from San Francisco Bay, California, United States - C33_649D | ecosystem: Environmental > Aquatic > Marine > Unclassified | place: USA: California... | reverse complement strand
GACGATAGCTTTGATTTATACAGAGAAATAATGACAAAATATGTATTTACACCACAAAACATTGTTGATATTAAATGGGATAAAAATGATTTATTATTATTCAATAACAGAAAATTAATTCATACATCTACACCAACAATAGAATATAAAAATCAAGAAAGAATATATTATAGTTGCTTTGTTGGAACAACACAACCAATTATAAAAGGTTATTCAAATTAATTATATAATTGCGTAACTATCTCGGTATAAATATTACTAGAGATTATTTCACTACAAATATCTGATATTGTTTTATTTTCTATATCTATTACTATTATATTTTTATTTTCTTCAATAGCTTTAGCATAATTTATTTCATGTAATTCATGAATACGTTGGATATGCTCTAATTTTATATTTTTTTCCGATTCTCTACCTCTTCTTTTAATTCTATTAAAACACATATTGGGACAAGAGCGTAAATATATATACGCATTGGGGCTCCATAAATCATCTGTGGTTTTATGAAGTTTATATAAATTATTATATTCTTCCAAGCTAATACTTTTATCTTCAAAAGCTTTTTCGACAAATACTTTTTTTATAAAATATGGGCTCCTTTCCATTAATATAATTACATTAGACTTTTCTTGTATCCAACATCTATCCATCCATACTTTTATTTGGAAATTATAAGTACTATTGTCCGTATCATACATATTTTTAAGATATTCAGTCCAATTATCAACAGGCTCTATATCTATTGCTGTTTTATAATTCTTATGAAAATAATTTAAAATACTCGTTTTACAGCAACCGATATTACCATCTATCGTTATTATAGGCATTTATTAATTTATATCTAAATTATTTTTATATATCATCATTTTTTTAATATTTTAGTATTATTTAATATTTTTTTAATATTATTTATATTTATCTCACTATTCTTTATTTTTATAATCTTAACTATTATTTTATCTAATATTAATCCTAATTTTTGTGATAATATGGATGGCATATTTTTATCAATATTTATTTTGAAAAATTTAAAAACATATATTATTTTATTTCTTAATTGTTTAGTTACTTTTTTACAACTATTTAATTTTATCATTTCACCACCACCATTTTGTGGAGTTATATTTAATGCCGGTCTTGCTATGAATCCTTCAAAATCAATTTTAAGACAATCATTGCCAATGTTTTCTGCCTTATAGTTTGGTTCCACACCGCCAAAAAACGCTGCTGTATTGAAATAACCACCCTTCATTGATGTTTTTTTTCCTGTTTTGTTGCTTTTACTATTAGATAAATTACATAATTTATTAATATATTTATCTATATATATCATATGTTCTCCTAATATTTTTTTAACTCCTGCTTTAAGGGATATTAAAGCAGCTATTGCGACAATATTAAATAGTATTTTCTCTATAATGTTAGATAATTCTTGAATTATTTTATCCTTGTCTTTTTCATTTACTTTTTTATTTTTTTCTATATGCTTTAATATTTCCGTTGCACAATATTTTACTTTTATACAACAATTTTCTTTGTACATAATTACTACTATATAAAATGAAAATAATTATATATAATTAGTAGAATGGAATATTTTAATTTCGATTTAAGTTGTTATAACGAACCTATAAACGCATTTAATGCAAATGGTCGAGTTGATGCTAACAATTATAATAATAATTATAATATTAAAGAATCTGTAAATAAAGCAACAGAGCACCAAATTAATATAATATCTCGTAATATTAATTGCACGGAAGTATCAAAAATTTTCTTTTCTATTCAAAACATAAATTTATTACAAATAGGTATTCGCAATAAAATATTAAATGAAACAAATGGGAAAATTAATATAGGTAGACAAAAAGATGACGAATTAAAAATAGTAATGCGATCTATTTATTTTCAATATTCAAAGAATTCACCCAATAATATTAAAGAACAGGTTTTAGATTTAAATATAAGGGTAATTGATTGGTGTGTTCCTGAAATAATATCAAATATAAAACAATCGCAAAGATATATAAATGACATCAGTACTATGCCTATTCCTCTTGAAAGATCAATTCTACCTTCCGGGAAAGGATTAAAAACACTTGATGTAACAAAAATATAATTAAATAATATAATATTATAGAAGAATAGATAATAAAAATATAATTAATGGGTAGTTATGCTGATACTGCTTGGGGATATGACGAAGAAAGCTTAGGCCTAGACCCTGAAACAAAATTGAAATTTGTTCCAACAGATAAGGAGTTAAAATTATTCAAAGAAGAAAAAACAAATTTATATAAAGGTACTTGGACTGTATGTTTTATTTATGGATTATCTGCTATAGGATTATTAGGAGTTGTGTTTTTAACTGATTGGGGCAGAACATACGTTTATGAAAAATTTTTACCGGCTGTTTTAACATATGTTTTAGGAGCATTATTAATAATTTTCTATCTTGTATTCTCTATATTTACATTAAAACCACGTAAAATACGTACAAAAATAGAACCGATACCTATATGCCCCGATTATTGGAAATTAGAGCAAATTAGCAAAACCGAAGAAACAAATATTATGAATAATATTAAAAAATATAGTAATAAAAATACAACTAACTGTTCTAATCCCGCTGATAAGGGGTTCAATACTTCTGAAGCATATATTATAAATAACGAAGAAGCCGCTAAAATCAAGGAGAATTCTCCTGCTTTGCAATATAAATGTAAACCTGATAAATTCGTTTTTGGCGATAACGAAAAAATTGAAGAGATGAATAATAAATTATATAAAAAAGCAAATGATGAGGAAAGCAAATTTATATTAAATAATGATAAACAATTTTTATATAAATATGGTAAAATCGACGGTGATAATAAGCTACAAAGTTATATTACATATGATGGTAAAGAACTTCAACCTTCAGAACAATTAAAAAAATATGCTCAAATATCAGGATTGTATAAGTATGATTGGGAAATACCCGCTGAAGATTCTGAGAATATAGCAAAATATCAAAAAGATGGTGATTCAAATTTCGTATTTCCAGGGGGTATTTATAATGACGCTAAAGAAGGTAATGATAAATGGGGAAAATATCCAATAATTTGTAATCAAATATATCCTGGAATATTAGATGAATTGGAAAAAGAAAAAGGTGATAAATTAAAATGTGAATTGTCAAAAGTATGCGGTATTTCTTGGAGTAAATTAGATTGTTATGATAAAAATCCTGAAACTAAAAGTTTAAATGTCAATTATTCATAATAAATAACTCAATAATTTTTACATATCCCAAAAGTTTTTCTATGATATTTGGTTAATCCATATTTATATATAGCTTCATGATGTGATTTTGTTCCATATCCTTTATTTTTATTTATATTATATAATAATAAATTATTATCATTCTTAACCAATTCATTGATATATTTTGTATGATAATCTTTTGCTAATATTGATGCGGCTGCTATAACAAGATATTTAGAATCTCCTTTTGGAACACATTCATATTCAATAAAATCACTGTCTTCACCAGGAGGAGTATATGGTTTAAAATTAGGCCCGTCAATGTATAAGTAATCAAATGGTGTTTTTTTATATGCTTCATCAATAGCTCTATGCATTGCTTTCATTGTGGCATTTAAAATATTAATATTATCAATTTCATCGTTTGACACTTCACCTATACCATATGTAATACAATTATCTTTAATATATTTTGCTAAAAATTCTCTCTTTTTTTCAGATAATTTTTTTGAGTCTTTAATCATTTTATATGTTTCATCTGGAAATGTTTTAGGTAATACAACACACGCAGCTATTACAGGTCCAATAAAAGTACCTCTCGCTACTTCATCTACTCCAGCGATTATTTTATTATTTTCTGGAAAAATATATTCTGTCATTTTATATAATGCGTTTAATAGTTTAAAACTATTTTCTTTTATATAATTGTAATGAAAAATATTTATATCATTTTTTTATATTTTTGTACCCTCGTGGCGTAATTGGATAACGCGTTCGACTTCTAATCGAAAGATTGTGGGTTCGAGTCCCATCGGGGGTACAAAAATATTTTATTATATTTTTATAGATTTTATAACTTTTATATTTTTACACTATTGAAGATTTAAAATAGCATAAAATAAAAAACGATATTTAATATCTATAATATTATTATATCAAAATGGTATATATTTATGTTCTAAAATTACAGCATAGTAAATATTATATTGGTAAAACATCAAACCCATATTTTCGTATAGAAAATCATTTTAATACAGATAATGGACTAAAATACACAAATCAGTAAAATTGTTAGAACTTATAGAAGGTTATGATTATAATGCTTTGGTTAAATATAACGAAAAAGAAATTAGAAAATTGACAATTACAGAATAGTTAAATCTATATTTAACATATTTTATCTCAGTAGTTAAGACTTCATACACGTTTCACGATGTGTTTATAACCAAATTTTTACATTTTTGTATATTTTTTGTTGTTAAGACGGAGTTTTAAATGTGAAAAGGTGTAAAATAAAAAATGATATCGATTATCTTGTAAAATTATTACACTAATATAAAATGGGAGAATCTAACATTTATAGTGAAAACAAACCTATTCAATTAGGTCTGTGTTGTTTAAATATTGAACTAAGAGAATGTTGTCCAACTGTATTTTCATCTAGAAGTGTTATATTAAAAACCTTATTAACTAAAGGTGTAGAACATTTACAAGCAAAAATAATAGAAAATCTCCAAGATGTTTTAATTATGATGGATTGGAATGAAGCAAATGGTATAAAAGTTTTTAGATTATCTAGTGAATTGTTCCCGCATATATCTAATCCCAAAGCCCCCAAATACAACTTTGATTTTGCTAAAGAATTATTAAAAAAAATAGGGGAAAAATCTAAATTATATAATCAAAGGCTTACGTTTCATCCTGGTCATTTTAATTGCTTGGGAAGTCCTAATGAAAATGTAATAGAAAATACTATTAATGATTTAAATTATCACGCAACAATTTTAGAACTTATGGAATTATCTGAAGATTCAGTTATGGTAATTCATGGAGGAGGAATATATGGAGATAAGGAAAAAACAATAGAAAGATGGTGTAAAAATTATAATAATTTACCTCTACATATAAAAAAACGTTTGGTTTTAGAAAATTGCGAAAGGAATTTTTCAATAGAAGATTGTTTAAGAGTTTCTGAAAAAGTTAATGTCCCTATCGTATTTGACACACACCATTATGATTGTTATAATATAATTCATCCGTATGAAGTATTTGATATACCATCTAACTATATTCCTAAAATATTAGAAACGTGGAAAAGAAGAAACATAAAACCAAAGTTCCATGTTAGCGAACAGGGTTCTGGTAAATGCGGTCATCATAGCGACTATATACAAAAAATACCAGAATATTTATTAGAAATACCTAATAAATACAAAATACATATAGATATTATGATAGAAGCTAAAATGAAGGAAAAAGCTATATTCAAATTATATGATATATATCCTTATTTATCATGTTTAAAAAATATATGATATAATTAAATGATATCGCATATAATAACCGCATTTATATTTGGATTAAATCCATTAATATATAAAATATTATCCGATTATAATATTAATAATATTAGCATTGTATATATTATAATACTAATTAGTTTTTTTATTAGCATCCCATTTTTATTATATAATAAAAATTATGAAATCATTATAAATGATATTGGTAATATATCAAAAAATAAAGATGGAAATATTATTATACTATTATTTATATTTGTTACATTAATTTATTTAATATGTCAATATAATTACATAGCTTCAATAAACAGTGAATATAAAACGGTCGTTAGTGTTGTTGTTATATCTTGTTATCCAATGATAACATTAATATTGTCATATTTATTATTTAATGAAATAATAACCTTAAAACAATTTATAGGAATAATAATTATATTTTTAGGATTATTATTACTATTATTATAAAAATATTGCTATAATAATAATGAACAAAATTGATAATAATATTTTACTATCTAAAACATCAATATACGAATCTGTAAATCGTACTATTTTCACAGCTGTAGGAGTAGTATTGGCACTATTAGCAAGTACAAATACTAATTTATACACAAATGAAAATTATAAAAAATTCATTAATATAATAGCGTTAGCAATTTTACTATTAATAATCATATATAGTACTTTTAATGTAACAGATTATAAAAATTTTATAGATAAGGTTAATGCTTCGGAAAATATTACTTTCAATATTTATACGGAAAATAATATAATTATCCAATATTTTTTTATTATATTATTTTCTATCATTTTCATAATTAATATAGTAATGATGTTATAGTATTTTCATATATTAATAGTATAATATTCTAAAAAGAGCGTTCATTATTATGAACAATACAAATATATATATTAATAATAATATTTTAATAGCATTTATAATAAAAGAGTCTAATAAATTTAGAAATTCTTTTTTGGCGCAACGCATCATCAATTGTTGTTTTTCCATAATTATAAATGATAATTATTTACATCAATTTTTATTCTAAATAGTAATAATTATGATTGTTATTTATAACATGTTCTTGATTTAATAATATTTTAAGTTCTTCATAGTTATCTTGTTTTTTAAAACAAAAAATATCAATAATATAATTATAAATATCATTAATGTAATATAAACATTTCATATTTAATATATACATAAATAAAAAAAGAGTACATAATAACAAAAATAATTGTAAAAATATAAAAGTTATAAAAATCTATAAAAAATAAAATTATGTACTCTTTTTCTCTATAAGAGAATATATACTTTTATTTATAGTTGTTTCTACGCCAAATAAATAGTGAAAAATTATACCTGCTATAAAAAATATTGTGGTTATTAATATAAAATCAAGTAAATTTAACTTAAATATATATGATATAATACCAGCACCTATAATGGTAAATAAAACATCTACTATAGCAATATTAAATAATCTATAAGAATGAACACCTTCACCTTCCTTACCAAAAATATACCTATATTCTTTAAATATACACATAATAGTATTACCTATAATCAACTAATAAATTAAAATGGTCTAATAATTATTAAAATTGATATTATGTATATAAATATATACTATAAAACAATGGATTACGACTTGATTTTTGAAATTATATTTTCAAACGATGCAATTTTTAAAGACATTGATGTAGAAAAAGCAGAACTTATTTTATGCACCTATAAAAAAGCATCTAATAATGCTAATATTATTAGACCTATAGAGATAGATAAGGGTGAACGTCTATGTAATGACGTTTATAATTTAATTTCGCAAATTATAATTAGAAATAAGTTTGATATATTTCAAAATAGAAATTTTCGTATATATAAAAATGAAGATTTTGAAGTTGATTTTGATGAAGTGATTGAAAAATACCTATCTTTGGGTAATATAGCTAAAAAAAGATTTGATTATATAATAATTTCTGATTATATTGAATTTTTGAAAAATTGTACTTATTATATTAGCCAACATGAAGAATTGATTATTACAAAAAATTACAAAAAATTAATAAAAAAAATTGGATTGATATTTGATATTGATATCTTAAATAATTACCCTAATTGTACATTATCAATAGAAGATGATGAAGAATATTTTAAAGCAAAATTAATAGACACTCATATAAATATATAAAAAATTGATATATATACATATTTATTTTATTTTTTATAAATGATGTATCAATGTATTATGAAAAATAACATTCATGAAAGTATTTATGACATTTCTGAATATATCTATTTTCTATTAGATGGAAACGTATATGCTGATGAAAAGAAACTGATTTATGATTTAAATAATTATATCGATAATTATATTAATAATATGACAGTATATGAGTTAAATAATGTTATAATACATTACGGAATTGATAATGCTGTTAAGAAATATAATGAGTACTGTGATTTATCTAATATAGATAGCAATAATTTTACACGAGAAATTATTAAAAATCTTATAAATGAAACATATAAAATTGACAAAATTTAAATTATACAAAAACATATTCGCTATCATAATTTTTATCTATTAATAATTGATTTTTTACATTAGTTATTGATTTTGTATCATAAATATTATAATATGTATTATTTATTTTAATCATTTTAAGACCACTTCTGGATTTATATATATTAAAATATGTATCATTTATTTTTATTTTTTCATTTGTGAATGTCATACCTCCATTCTTTCCCATATATCTATATTTTTAAAATTTTTTAATTTTTATAGGTAAAAAAATAAAAATTGATTAGATATAAAGATATATTATATATTATATATAACAATGAACGTGCTCCTCCCCAAGAACTTTAACGTAGACAAGATTAAGTATTCGGAACTTAAAATTATGAAATCTGGTGCTAAGTCTGTTTATCTTAATTATTCTGGTAGTAAAATTAATATTCAAACACCAGTAATGAATATTCCTTATGGTGTTAATGATAATCAGAAATTTATTAAAGATGACCCCAAGAGAAAAGATGAAGCTCCCAAATATGATATCACTGTTTCATTCAAAGGTTTAGATGAAAATCCCAAGATGAAAATCTTTCACGATAAAATGAAAGAATTAGAGCAAAAAATTATTGATGACGCTTTTGCGAATCGTTTAGCTTGGTTTAAAAATAATTATAATAACAATAAGGATACTGTTTCTACTATGTTTTCAAGAATTGTAAGACATGATAAAGATAAAGAAACCGGCGAAGTAGCAAATAAATATCCTGCTACTTTTAAAGCAAAAATTCCTTATAATTCTCTTGATGGAAAATTTGAATTTGATGCTTATGATATGGATAATAATGAAATTAATTTCTCAGATTATGTAAATAATCTAAAAGGTGGTAAAGCACAATTTATTATTCAATTGAATGGTATTTGGTTCTCAGCAGGAATGTTCGGCTGTAGTTGGAAGATTGTATCTGGTAAATTTATGCAATCAAATACCGCAAAACCAACTTTCATTGCGGAGAGTGATGATGAAGTAATTGATGAAGATGATGATGAAGATATCGAAGTTGATACAGAAGCAATTCAAAAAAAATTGATTAAAACCGAAATTGTTGTAGAAAAACCTTCGTCTTCAAATAAAGACGATGATGAAGAAGATGAAAGCGATGACGATGATGAAGACGACGATGAAGAAGATGATGAAAACAATTCACCTACGGATAAACAAATTATTTCCGACGAAGAAGATGAAACCCCTATTACACCCCCGCCAGCACCAATTGTAGAACCTTCAGCGCCTGTTAAAAAAGCAGTTAAAAAGGCTGTTAAAAAATAAAGAAAAGTAAAAATTGTTTAAATTATTATATAATATATATTATTTTTATTATTTTTTATTATAAAATAAAAATTATAATAAAAACTATTATAGACATAATAAATCTACCCAACGGATAAGGTTCATTATATTCATCGTCAAAAATTTCTATATTATTTGAAAATATTTTAGATATCATATCTAAAATTTTGTATGCTATTGGCAATGATAATATAGCGAATATTATGCTTGCATAAATAGCGGTCTTAAACTTTAAAATATATTTATTTATGAAATTATCAGGTTCTTTTTTTAATTGATTAATATTATCAATATTGGCAAATGATGAAGCAGGTGTATATACAAAGTTTGGAACATTTTTACTATATAAATCCATTCTATTTATATATATTCAACATAATAATAAAGTAAAAAGTTATTAGATGGATTAGTATATATATTTTGTGCTTCTATTCCATTTAATGAAGTATCATTCATTCTTAAATCTTCATATCTATCTAAATTATCAAATAATTCTAAATTATTTAAAAATATATTATTGTTGTTAAATAATGAAAAAACGCTACTTAATCTAGATGGTGTGTTAATATTAGACAACCAAATAGGAATATTTTCATAAAAATCGTCAGAACACAAAGCTAAAGCTTTTACAAAATTACATACTAATACATATAATAGTTCATTTGTTTCTTTAATCATTTTAATAGCATCTTTACAAAAATTAAATATAAATTCTTCATTATTTACATCTACATTTTCCGTATTCAAGAAATATAATTTACTTTCACTGTGTTGATATGATAAATCTTTAAAGTATTTTATTGTTTGTAATATTTTATCACATGACATTTTATTAAACCATTCTGGATTATTATAAAAACCTTTACTTTCTAATTCTATTGATAAATCGGTAAAAGCATTCAGTTTGGTAGTCCATTTATTTTTATCTTTCTTAGGTTTAATTTTATTATATTCCATAAATTTATTTAATTTCCATATCATATTTTTTGATATTTTTTCACGTGTATAAGGATTATATGGCTCACGTTTATCTTCTTTACATTTTTTTATAAAATAATCTAATTCAGCCGCGTCAAATCCGTAAAGCCCGTTGATATCATTTAAAATAAATAAATTATTTTTTGGTATATCTTTAATAGATTCGCAAGTAAATATATCGTCGCAATTAATTATATTATTATAATCTATGTTTTTACATAATAAATAATACCTATACTTATTTTGAAACTTTTTAATAACATATTTATTGCGGATATTATATGATTTAAAATTTAATTTATATAGAAAATCATAAATCTCATTTTTTGAATAATTATTTTGATATTTAATATATTTTACAGATAATGATAACAACATATTAAATGGTATATTATTTAATATGGATTTAAATAGGTTTCCGGGATTTTCTTCTTTGTATTTATATTCATTGATATTGTCGGTAATATATTTATATAAGTTATATATATCTGTCATATCCAATATTTCTTTTTTTTCAAATATTAATTTAAATATTTTATTTATAAATAAATCATTATTGCTATGATAACGACAAAAATTACTGTTATGATTTGCTATTCTACTGCATAATTTAAAAGTTTTTTTATCTCTATTAATACATTTCATATTATCTCCCATATAATTAATTATTATTTTTAAATAATATGTTTTCTATTTATATATTTGCTAAATATAATAATCCAGCATTTACATAACTATCATAGTCGTATATTTTGTCTCCTAATAAAACATATTTAATTCCATTTTTACTAATAACCTTTCCTTTATTTTTAATTAATTTTTGATATTTTTGATGTTGTTGTATTTTATTGTCGGTATTTATATTTTCAGTATATGATAATTTATTATCATCTACATTTATAGGCCAATTATAACATTTGTACCCATTTACTAGTGGTTTATTTTTATTTGAATGGATAACACAATCTATAGAAGATGATTTTAACATATTTAAAAAACTATTTATTAAACCTTCTTTTTTTTGTGCTAAATATAATATATGTTCATCTGTTGTTAATTCATTATCTTTTTTTCTTAATGTAGGATTATTCGCCAATTGCTCTTTAGTTAATTTCATTATATAAATATAAACCCCTACATTTTGATGTTCTTTCGGTAATGACATATGACTACATGTTCTAACAGCTCTACCTATAACTTGATTAATTCTAACAGAATTCCAAAAATATTCTGTTATTAAAACGCGTCTTACATTTTTTAATGATATACCTTCGGCTCCCGATTGTGTAATCATCATAGTTTTTACTAACTTACCATATCTTTGGTCTATTTTTTCTATACCATCAATTTGTATTTTAATATTATCAGGCAATAATGAAAAATCACCATTAAATAAATTCATTAATATATTTGTTTTTGTTCTATCGGAATTAAAAACAACATATCTTTTATTATCATATTTTTCATTAAAAACTTCTATATCCTCGATGATATAACCAAACTCTTCACTTTTAATAATATTTATTTCAACATATCCATTTCTATTCATAACTTCTTTTAATATACCCAAACCCTCAACCATACGGAATTGTGAATATACCAACACAGTTCCTGGTGATTCATTCATATCTTTTAACATTTCGGCAAATTTAGGACTATATAATTCTTTTAAATTATCAATATTGATAGCATCACTTTTACTTAATTCATTCATTGCTGTTTCTAATTGTTTTTCATATTGTGTCGCGACAGCTTTATTAATATCCTTTTTATCTTCCTCTTCTTTACTATAATCATCTTCGGCATTTTTTGCTAATTCTTTTTTCATTATTAAACGAATATCTTGAGGAAAAGCTCTCTTGATATTATCTGGAAATACAAAATTACACACCATTCTACTAAAAGCTCTATATACAGAATTAACGTCAGCCTTTCCTTTGTTTCCAAATTTTTTTTTTCTATCGTCCATATCCATTTCTTTACGTCTCACCTCTACATATTTATTTAATTGATGATTTGTCATATTCAAAAATTTATAATTTGTTGGTAAAACATTTGGGAAAAATTCTGACCCAGTTGTTTTATAATAGCTTAATGTTCCTAATACTCTTCTTTTAAACAAATCTTCATTTTTAATTTTAATATTCTCTGGGTCATTATCATTTATAAATAATTTATCAAAATCTTCTTTTTTATTAGGAAGAGCGTAATTTTTTTCTATCTGATATTTTTTATTTAAAGTTATATTATTTTTTTTATCACCTTTTTCATCGTTTATAATTTCATTTAATAATTTTTCAAAATCACTTTCACTCATATTATTATCATAATTATTATCATATACTAAATTAAAATTAAAATTATTATCGGGATTATATATTAAAAGTTTATCTATTTTTTTATTACCACAATTAGATATCATAATTTCATCTTCATTAACGCAGTTATTTCGTATATCTTTTAACACACTGATTATTTGGTTAACATTTTTAGTAATATGTTTTTTATCTATAGAAGGATAACGGGGGGCATCCATTTTTTGATTTTTTTCAAATTTATCTATTCTCGCAATTGCTCTTTTTTTAATAACATCTATTGAATTTTCTATAGATGGAAAAGAATACCCATAAATAACATTATATCTATCTGTTAAATATATTTGTGATAATAACCATTTAGGGGGATGTAAGCCTTGTGTTTCAAATATTATATTTTTATTTTCTTTTAACGCTTTCTTAAGGTTATCCTCTAATAATAAATCGCAAGATTTTTTAATTTCCGGCGTACAATATATATTTTTATTACCCGTTCTTACATCATAATAAGCTTTTTTAAAATCTTCTAATAATTTTTCGCTCGGGTTTTCATATTTATCTAAAATACAAGATTTATTATTATTACATTCTTTATTTACATTATTGATTATATCTAATATTCTCTTTTTATATTCTTCATTATTTACAACTAAATCATCAATATTTATTTTAACATTATTTGTACTTAATTTTAAATCATTAATTATCTTTTCTACCATTTTTGTTTTCATTGCTCCTGTAATCCCATTAGATACTATTAGATAAGGTTTTTTGTTATTAGGCAAATTAATATTTTTTGATAATGCTTTTTTAACAGTATCATTATTATTTACTTTGTTTATTATATCTTTTATTATTGCATTATCTTCCATAACCCAATCATTTTTGATTATTAAAGATTTTTCATTATCTTTTCTAACAAAATTTTTAGGAAATAATACTATATTAACATTTTTGTCATCAAGATATAATTCGTCTATATAATTATAATGTTTGGATTTTTCTAATGTATCTATTAATTCTTCTTTATTTGTTCGCCCGTTCATTATCGGTATTTTATATGTAATTATAGGACCTCTTATTAAATTTATTAATGTAGCTATTTCATAAGGTTGATTTATAATAGGAGTACCAGACAAAAGAACTATTTTAATATTATTAGCATTCATCATATGATTATAAATTGAACGCGCCAATCTAGAACCATTAACAATCCTACTTATAAAATTATGTATTTCATCTATTATAACAAAAGTATCATCAAATGGTGAATCACCCATATCTTTTATCATTTTAGCAGTTAAACCATTATAATTTATAAAAGTATAACGATTTCTAATAATATGCGCTATTGTCTGATCAACATTATCCTTATATTTACTTGGGATTGCTGAATATTTAGTTTTTTCAACTATTATTTCGGCACCTATTATATCATTGTTATATAATGGAACCCACACTAAACCATCTTTTTTTATAATTTTATCTGTTATCGCATATTTATTTAAAATTCTCATCATTTCATTGTTAGTTTTTTCTACTTTTAGCAATGTCCAAGACTTTTTAAGATTCAAACCTGTTTTAGATATTTTCATCAATTCATTTTCATAATTTTGTGATAATGATGCTGGTGTCATTATAACTATTTTTTTTCTATTTATATAACCTTCGGCTGCTGCGATAGATGCTGCTGATTTACCAGAACCTAATTCGTGATATAATAATATACCACGATACGGACTATCAAATTGCATATAATCTTTAATAATTCTTTGTTGTGAAAATAGAGAAACCGATTTAATATGTAAATCACAACTTCCTTTATCACATTCACAACCTAATTTTTTACTAACATCATTTTTAATATTATTATTTTCATATTTTTTAGGGTGAAAAGTATTATACACATATTTGTTATATCCAATGCGATTAGTTAACATCCAATTATCGGGTTTTACTTCAATATCCATTGTCTTTCTATTATTATAATTTAATTTATATTATAAAAAAATATATTAATATTATAAAGTATAAAATGATTAATGTAGAAAAATTATTAGATAAATGTGAAGCAATGACTTTATTATGTACTAAATCAGCAACACATTGGAGTTTTGTTAAATTTTGTTTTAACATCCCTCTTGTCTTAACATCTTCTGCGATGTGTATTATAAATAGTATTAGCGACAATGCCAATGATATTAAAATACCTAATATTGTTGTTAATGCTGTTAGTGTTTTAATAATGTCATTATCAAATAGTATTAAATCAAGTGAAAAATTTGAAATATTTAAAAAATTATCTCAACAGTTTATGTTATTATCTCAAGAAATAGAATCTTTAGAAGATAATGACGAAAAATATAAGGAAAAAATAGGAATTATTAATTTAAAATATGAAAATTTAATACAAGATTGTGCTTTTGAAGAAATTCCTTATAGACATAAAATGAATGTTGCTAAATTATTCTCAGATGCTAATAGATATGTACCTATACAATTAAATGGAATTATTGGTAATAATTCTATAAAAAGAAAGAGTAATCCTAAATTAATAACAAATGATGTTTCACTTGTTAACATTAATACCATAAACGAAGAAAATATTAAAAAAGCTAAGGAATTATTATTAAAAGCCAATAATATGGAAATGAATAACGGAGAAAATGTATAAAATATATTTTAACTATATATAAACCCCATGTCTTCATATAACATATCTTCATCGTCATTGTCTTCATCTATCGCAGATAAAGGCTTATCATTCTTTTCGTTGCTATTATACATTTCATTTATATCAAATTTTTCATTTAATTCTTCATCGTCATTATCCATAAGATTATTCTTTATGCCAGCTTTTTTTAAATTAGTTATTAATTGATTGTCGTCTACGGTTTTATTATTTAATATGCTTAATTTTTTTTGCTTATTTTCTTCTCTCTTTTTATTTAAAAAATCTATATTTTCTTCCATTGTGGGAAATATAGATATGTTGAATATATTTAATATATATTTTAATATATCCTTAGAATTTTTTTCTATAAAATTCATTGGAATATCAACTAATGATTTTAATATATTATTATCAACATTATCAGGAGTGAAAGGTAAACATATTACTCTACTCAAAATATATAAATTTATTTTATTTATTTCATTTGATATATCATCATTTAAAACCTTATTAAGTTTATATAAATCCTTTATTATATTTTTAATATAATTTATGGAATTATCAATTAACAGATTTAAATTATCATCATTATAAATATTTTTATAATTAAATAATGTTTTTGATACATATAACATTATGTTTTTATAATTAATATTTTTTGTAATAAAATTATTATATATATCTTTATTGCTTATTCTTGCTGTTTTTGCTAATATATTTATATTACTTTCAATATGTTTATTAATATTTTTTGAGTTATTTTTAAATTCTTCAATAATTATATTTGGTAATAATGGATTTTTATCATACATTTTGTTTAACCATTCTGAAACGATATTTTCATCATTTTTAACATTATAAATATATTCTTCTAAATGAATTACATTTATATTTTTATCTATCATGATTTCATCTTTAATTCCATTTAGTTCTGGAATATATCTTAATAATCTTTGACTATTGGTTACTCTATTATTAGCGTAAAATTTTTTAATTGCTATTAAATCTTTTCTTCCAGCCTTTATCATATCTCCATCTGTATCGAAACTATCATCTATTTTTTTTAAGCAACATCCTATTAAAAATTTATGTATTTTTTTATAATTAACTCCAGGCATATATATCAAAGCATTAATATAATCTTTTTCTAATTTATCTTTATTACCTTCTTTAAAACTTTTTAATAAATTTGCTTGTTCTTTTAGACCTCTTTCAACCTTCTTTTTTTCATTGTTAATTGTAATTTTATTTTTTAAATTTTCTAATATATCTAAATATTTATCAGATATTATTTTAATTACATTATCATATATTTTATTATATTCGTAATAATTTTCATTATTTTCTTTTAAATATTCAATACTTATTTCTAATATATATGGTAATACACCATTTTTAGCACTTTTATCTAAATTAGATATAGGAGAACCATATAAATACCATTTATCTACATAAGCATTATTCATGTAATTCTCGTCAATTAATATAGTATTGTTTATTATTTTTTCTTGTATTGATATTATCCAAAATGATACAGCATTTACAAATAATTCATTTAAGGAATTTAAATATTCATCATTTATTTTATTTATGATAATATTAATATCATCATCTGCGTCTTTAAATATACCTTTTTTGATATTTATAGGTTTTATTTTTATAAAATCTATAATCATTTTATCATCAATATCTAAATTTTCATCATTAAATGCTATTTTATATCTATTATATTTCGTTGGTAGACTTTTGAAATATTTAAATAATTCGTTACATAATAACTCATAATCTATCTCTATATTAGCCAATTTACTAATGTTACTTAAATCCTTTAAGATTATACTAATATATTCTAAAAATCCTTTTTCATTTTTATAATTGAGATTTCTTAAATATTTGTCATATTCATTATAATTTTTATTTACATAAATATTATCATCTATCTCTGATACAATATTTTCCATATCTTCCAAATCTAAATTTTCATTAACATATATATCATTTATTCCACCTTCATAATTTTCTCTATCTTCGCCTTCTTTTATCTCTTTTTGTTCTCTATAAGATATTAAATATTTTTTACCATCTTTATCATAATCAAATATATGATCTCTTGAATATTCAAATAATGTTTTCATATATTCTTGCTCATCAATAATATTATCTAAATTATCATGTGTATTTAAAATACTATTTATACTTTTAATTCCATCAATAATATTTATATTTTTAACGGACGCCTTAATTTTTTTTAAAATACCGTCCATTACACTTTCATCATTATTTATAGATGTTATTATGTCATATATATCTAGATTGTTTATAGGTATTATATCATCAAAATTTTGTTCTTGATATTCTTCTAACATATGTTTTAAATTATTTAAAAATTCAATTGTTTTTTCATTTAATTTTATTAATTTTATAGATGATGCCAATTTGTCAAAGAATGTTAATTTTTTATTTATTAAATCACATTTTTTAATTTTATGACTTTTAATTATATTCTTTCTCTCTTTTTCATAATGCGTTAATGATATCATATGTTCGCATAAAATATTAAAATCATTTTCATTTATAAAATCAAAGGACATATCAAATCTTTTAAATATATTATATATATTTGAATAATCAAGTGCAAAACTATCAGTTAAATATTTAACAACATCATTTATATCAGGTTTAACTCTTTTAATCAATACATTTATATCATAAATATTATCTGTTTTTATATGGTTAATACATTTACTATTTAATAAATGTGATGCTATTTTATTATATATATAATCATTTACAGTACATACAGGTATTTTATAATAAGCAGCCAATATTGGAAGATTAACATTATCTATAGGATATACAGGGTAATAAACGGGATATTCTTCATTTACAGGTTGTATTAAAGCATTGATTTTTGCGGTAGGTTTGAACTTTAAATTTTTAGATGATGTATCGTATTTAATTGAAAAAAAATATTTATTTTTTGCTTCTTCACTCTGTACAGAGTTTAACTTAGATAATTTATTGAAATTTAAAGCATCATCTTTTTTTTCATCATATAATAATAAATTTTCTTTTTTTTCAGCTTCAACATTAAAAATATAATTATCATAATTTGATAATTTCCCTTCTTTATTATTAGTATATTCTAATATATCATAAAAAAGTTGCGTTACCGATTGTGATCTCTTTTTATTTTGAAACATTTCATATAAGTTTTCATATATATCGTTTCTCGATAAAGCAATGAAATAAGGGTTATCTTTAATAATTTCATCTAATGATAATATTTCCAAATATTCTATATCATCTAACTCTTCATTTTCTATTTCAAATATATTATTTTGAATCTCTACCGACATTTAAGATATATCCTTTCTCTTTAATACAAAGAGATATATAAAATATTTATATTATTTACATTATATTATTTTCTATCGAAAATTTATTCCAATTTATTTTAATTACAGAAATAGCATCAATTATGTCTTTACAATTAGCATCTAAAAATGATACTGCTACCTTATTATCAGTTATATCTTCGATTGTTATTCTCAATATCATTATTTTTTTTAAAGGGTGTGGGCAAATATAACCCGCATAAATGCAATTATAATTATTAAACTTATTTTTCTCTCTAATGTATTTATTATGTATGTATGATTGTATAATATTTCCCAATGTATCATCTTCGTCTTCAATTATAAACTCATAACACCCTTCAATATCTTGAAATTGTTGTATTTTCATTTTATTGGATTTTTCTAGATTTACTAATTCTTTTCTTATATTATTTAATTTATCTGTAATAATATCTAAAGATTTCGGTATTAAATATTTTGGTCCAACATTGATATTTATATATTCTATATTAAATTGAAATCTAATGGGATCACCATATTTATTTTTATAATATGCTCTTTCTTTATCCAAAATATTATCATATTTTTCTGCTTCTAAAGGATTTTGTATATATGTAAAATTAGACAATGATACTGGATTGAATGACGCATTATCTCTGCCTGTTTTTTTAACAACATTAGCAGTGAAATGTAAATATTCTCCCGGTCTTAATCTAGTTATTAAAATATTATCATTAGAAATTTTATTTGGAGGAAAAATTTCTTTCAATTTTTTCTCTGTTAATTCTTTTCCATTCATAGTACCTTTTATATCCGCGGTTGATACATTCATAATCTTATTAGAATTATTTTTAACATTTAATTCTATAATTAGCGAATTATCTTCAAATGATTCAATTTCATCTTCAGTTAAACATATAGGAATTAATCCTATGCGATGAATAATGAATTCGTTATGTAATGCTCCATTATTTGCTATAATATTAACAGTCGGCTCATCTTTGTCTAATTTCTCACCAATAATACCAGGTATAGGAATGTCTGTTAATATTATTCTACGAATACCATTTACTATTGATAAATCAACATCGTCAATTTCAAAGCTATGATTATTTGAAGGGTCTTTAATATCAAAGGCGTAGTTTTTAAACATTCTATACTTACTTATATATTAATAAAAATGTATATTCTATATATCAATTTTTTCATTAACTTAATTTATTTACATTCTCTTTTAATTTTTTTAATAAATTATCAATATATATACTATGAGTATCATCATGTTTATATGAATCATTATTTTTTTCTTTCATAATATAATCATCACTTATTTTTTTAATATTTACATATATATTTTTTGTATCACTTAAAATATCATTATATTCCTTTACAATTTGATTTAATTTATTCATTTTATTATTTTTTAAATAAAGATGTTGTTTTTTTATATTATTCAACAATTTCTTTTCATTTTTAAAATTATTTTTAATATAATTCTTCAATATTTTAATATTGTAAATAAAATCTTGATTTTTTTTTATACCATTTTGTTCAATAGATATATATTTATTATTTATAATATCTAAATTTTTTTTTATATTTTTTAAAATAATATCAAGTTTAATTTCTCGTTTTTCAACTTGATTCATTATATCTATTAATATAATTCATAAAAATAAATTTATTTTTTATTTACCGCAGCTATAGATGCAACAATTATTATCATTATCATTGGTAATACAGATAATATTGTAACTATCCAGCTCCAAATATAACATTCGCCCTTAGTTAAACATGTTATATTATAAGCTGTTATTAAAATTATTAATATATAAAATAAATATCCAAATAAATATAAACCAGGACCTGTTAAATATATATTTATTGAAAATGCTACAATTGTAGCTATTAAACTTATTACTATATAAACCCATCCTTGTGTTGAATAATAATCCATACTCCACTTATATTCTCTATTTAAGAAAATTATATTTTTTTACGATATTAAACTATTCATAATTGCAAAACACATAGATGTTCTTGGGTGCATCTCATTCACTGGATTTGAGGCAAAGAATTGAATTAATGTTTTTATATTTTTAACATCATTACATTGACACAAATAATAATATACATTTGATGATGTAATCATCCTTTCTTTATAAGTTACTACTTGTAGATTTCTTAACTGTGCCAAATGATATTGAATAATTGGTGGAAACTGTTTATCCAAATCTTTATTCATTTTATATCTACCATATTTGGGATAATATGTAGTAGTTGAAACATAATAGCTATATAAGCTGTCTTTAATAGTAGAAATAATAGTATGAATTAAATATGTTGGGTCAATTTGTCTTCCGTTATTATCGATTGGCAAAACCAGATTGGGAACATAATTATTAATGTAATCTTTAATAGTATAATTATGTTTATTTTTCATATACACGCTTAAAATATTGATCCATGTATTAGGATGGCACGGGTCGGTCTCTTCACGATGATTAATAACATCCGTTGAAATTTTATACAGTTTAATATTATTGTCAATTAATTTCTTGATAATAAGACCATAACTATATGGATTTTTATTGATATGATTTAATGCTGTATTGATATCACTAAATTCAAGAGGATAAGACACACCTAGTTCAACAAAATCATTGATTTTGACAACATTAATATCCTCTTCAGTTAAATAATGTCTATTTTTAGTATTTACGTGAACAATTTCCATATATTTTTCACCTAAAATATTAGTATAATCAATAATATGGATATTTTCGTGATGAATTATAATGAATTCGTATGATTTGCTTTTATCTAAAAATGATGTAAACTTATTTCTTAGGATTCTTGAAACTTCGGTATGTGATAAAAGCAATTCATCATTACTTAAAAGTTTTCCAAAAAATTTATATAAAATGTCATCTAACATATGTCCATGTGTCTTTGTAGGGTGTGAGAATTTAGAACTATTCGCATCAGGACAACTAGAAGTTCCAAAATACCAATTATCATCATGATTATAAACCGTAATCATTGTTCCATCATATGCTTCATAACATTTGTCTGTATTATGATAAAATTTTAACATATAATTATTAATATCTGACCTCACAGGTATAGAATTGGCAAATGTAACAACAACATTATTATTAAAAGATTGTGTAAAATCTAAAACAACACTACGACATTGTTCATACAATTCTTTATATTCATAAATTTCCCCCATTTTATAATTATTATGCAATAATACAATATCACTGCGATTTTTGAATTTCTTTACTTTAATATTTGGCCACAGATGATATTTTTTTAATACAATAATTAAACAATTAGAATAGGTTTTATTATCATCATCAATGCTATTATATATATTATAAGTTTCATTGATAATGTCCGTAATATTTTTGGGGAAATTAATAATGTGTGGCTCAGAATTCATAATTATTTATTATAATATATTATAATCTTATATAACTTTATTTTTTATAAAACTTATCGAACCATTCTTGCCCAACCTTTATAGAAGCATCTTCGCTTGTCATTTTATTTTGCACAATGTTTTCACGCATTTTTAAAAAATATTCTAAATTTTGGTATTCAAACCCCTCTTCTTGTACAACCATTTTATATAACATTGGATACCTTTTTTCAAAAAAGTCTATGTTATTTATATTATTCTTTAAATTGCTAATTATAGCTTCATGACTCATTTTATTTCTATTCTCCTCAATATTTAACATTATTTCTTGAACTATATCTCTAATTTCGTCTGTTTCCATACCATCTTTTATAAAGGATGGGTTATCTTTCGTTTTCTGCTTTTTTTTATTACTCATTTATATATTTGAAATATTTTTATCTTTATATAAATAATAGTAATTCTTAAAAAGAGTACATAATTGATAAAAAACTGTAAAAATATTAAAAGTTATAAATAATAAATAAAAATATAATTATGTACTCTTTTCTAATAAAATTGACAACTATTTTTATATTTAAAGTTATAAACCATGGAATATAAACCAAAAGTTTATTACGACGGAGCTTTTAAATTAATTTCTGAGTTATATAATGAAAATGAAGAATTAATAGGATATTTTAGTTTGAATTTTTATGACCAATATCAATTAGATGTTGATATTCGTGAAGAATATCAAGGTCGTGGATTATCAAAAATATTATTGAAAAATTTTGCCTTATATTTACTTAATTGTAAAAAAGGAGATAAATATATACTCTGTGATAATATTAATTTTCGTATTTTATCAGACTACGATATTTTAGCTATCGATACAGATGCGAGTGAAAATTCAAAGGGTTCATCGTGGTGGTCTAAAATAGGATTGATTGATAATAGATACTATAATAGATATCAATCTATTATATCGTATAAGGGATATGAAAAAATTATTACATTAGGAGAATTACTAAAAAACATTAATTTATAGGTTATTCTAAATATTTAAATTGTTATTTTTATATTACCAATTATTATCTATATAATAATAGAGATTATAATGAAAAAAAATATAGAATATACAGAAATAGATTATAACTATAATGTCCCTGTTCCTTCACCTCCTAAAAATGCCGGTTTATATACTGGTGATGTTTTATTTGACAAGAAACCTTGGGGTAATAGTTATACTCAACCTACAGTAATACCAGATGCTGTAGCATATAGTTCTCAATTTTACGCCAAACATCATATACCATCTTATAATAGACCCGGTAATAATACAGTTAACACTCATATGTATCAAAAATATAATACGACAGACGATAACTATAATTTTAGTTGTTATGTTAATAAAATCTTAGGTTGAGGTTTTTTAATGTTATCCTTATGTTTTTTTAGAAAATCGCATATATATTTATATGTCTCATCAACTTGTTCAAAATTAATACCTCCAGTTATCAATATGCTACCACTTTCAAATAATGCACCTGTTACTTTTTTACAATCACCTATTGTATTTCCACTTCCTTTACCATAACAAGTATTAGGACAACAACAAATGCCATTCTTTTTTTTACTTTGTTTATTCCAAAAATATTCTAACTTTACACCTTGATATATACCAGGTTGAAAAGAACATTTATTATTATATTCGTCGCCAATAAATATTTTATGTATTTCCTTTCTTTTCAAGTCAAACCCTTTTGTTAATTCTGGATCTGTATAAACTTTAAAATCTGTATTAATCATCCTTATCTTAAAATTTTGATATTTTAATTCATCGACATTATTAGACGGATTTATTATATCTACCGAAACATTTTTATATATATTTTTAATATTTTCTATAATATTATTTACAATTATTTCAGTATGCGTTACATCCTTAATTCCTGTTAGTTGTATATTTCCATTTTTAAATATCTTAACATTTGGAATATAAATATTATTAAACATATAAATAATAGTAACTTGATTGTCAAATCTATTTTTTTTTACCTTATCCTTTTTACTCTTTCTTCTTTTTTTAGGATAAGTCCCTCTTGTTATATCTTCACCATCTTTCATAAATTGAATCCAAACTATACCTTCATTATCGTCAAAACAGTTTTCCTTTATTTTAATATTATTAAATAATATATTTAAATCCAAGTTTATATTTATTCCTATATTAGCATTGCAAGTTATAGTTGAGATTCTATATTTCGAAAAATATATTTCAGACATTTTAACAGTATATATAAAGATTATTGGCCTTATATCATTTTTTATTTTCAAGATGATAAAAAAATTATTTATGATATCATATTTTGATACCTAACTGTTTATTAAAATTATATACTTCATTTTTTCCATTCTGTCCTTGATTATTTATATTATCTGTTATATTTTTAATATAAGATGTATTAACAATCTCATAATTATAATTTGTTGTTATCATAGGGGGTAAATTTATAATATGTGTTTTATCATTTGATAAATGACTTTTACGAAATTCATCTATTGACAAAGGACCATTAAATAATTTTAATAAAAATCTTGAAGGTGCCGGTCTTATTGGGTTAGTAAATCCGTAATGTTTACTAAGCATTTGGATTAAACTATTAATTTCCCATACCTTGTCACTGCCACAATGAGAAGAAAAATTATAAGCATTAGCACATTCTAATGAACAAAAATTCCCAAATAACACATATGTATCACTTTTGACATTATATTTATATGGCATTCCATATGTCCTATCTTCTATAGGATGACAACACCAATAACAATTATTGTTGCTTTTAAAAATATTCTTATTATATCCGTATTCTAGCATATATTCATTTGTTTCATCTATATTTTCTAAATTATTGTCCTGAATATTATTATACAAATTTGAATCATTTAAATAATAACAATTTGGTTCATAAGGTTTTGGCAATTCGATATTATCACAAATTATTATTTCATTGCTCACATCTTCAATAGGTAATTGTAAAATTATATCTTCATTCTCAACCTTTGTAACATCTTTGACAATTGTACTCATCAAAGTTTTTTTTTTTTTTATTTCTAATGCTTTATCATCACTATTTTTTGCCTTTCTTGCCATTTTTTTTTTATTTGTTAATTATATAAGAGGTTATATATTTATATGTTTTTAAAAATAATCTTTAAAATATGATATATTTTTAATAATATCTTTACTTAAATTTTTAACAGGCATATAAGTATCATCATTATTTAATTTTTTTACAGAGCCATGTCTTATACATTTATCCTTAATCTCTCTTATCTCTTTGCTCATATTTGCGATTACATCAATTAAATATTTAATTATTAACCCTGCTATTACTATAATTATCAATACTAATAAATCCATTATTATATGATATACTTATATTAAATGAATAAAAAAATTACACAAATTTTAACTGAGCACTACCGTTTATTACTGATAATATATTAATTTCTCTTACGTAAAAATTAGCTTCATATTTAACTTCATATGAATAATTATCTAAAATTTTTTTAGTAATATTTTGATTTAAATTAAATAAATCATCATTGCTATAATCTTTTGTTGTTAATAAAATAGTTGTTTTTATTTTTGAATTATTATAAGAACCAGATGTGCTTATTTTTTCAGGAAACAAAGCAAAAGAATAAGAATATATTCCTGTCCTAGGTACATTAGTATGATGATAATATGGTTGGACATTATTATAATATTCTGCATTATGTTCGGCACGTACTGTATTCGTCCAATTTATAACAGCACTTGATAATATGCCCATATTTTCTAAATAATATGGCGAAGCTGTATAGTTTAGATAATCATTATATTTAGATATCATATCATTTCTACGTATAAACCAAATAATTTCTTTAATATGATTATTCGCATTATTAATATCACAAGATGTAGTTGATTCTGTAACAGCATCTATATCTTTAACTGTAAATTTAACAGTGTCTATTACATAATCAAAACTATTTGTTTCTAATAACATTTTGCTACGTTCAATAGTATCCAAAAATACATATGTTAAATGGAGTTCATTTTTAACATCGTGATTAGTAGTTTTTGTAAAATTATCTATTGATATTTTTGTATTATGCAATTGATTATAGAAACTACTACTAACATAATTATTCAATTTTGTAGACCATATTTTATATAACCCTTCGACCCCCCTATCATTGGTATATACATCTATAGTAATTTCATTATTAGCCAATTTTAATAAAGGTAAAGCAAGAGAAGGATTTTTTGTAAACCAAAAATTTAAAGGTACCTGAATTTCTCTTTCTTTTATACTTGGGGATTTACTATTAATATTTTTATTAGGATAACTTGAAAAATACAATTTATTATTTATTACAGTATATTTGACTTGTGATGTTGTTGGTGCTATACATTCAACTACATTTCCAATTAATTTATTATATTCTATACCATCTTTATTTGTTAATTCATTCCATATATTCATCCAATCGCCATATAAAGTTTCTATTTTATTACCATCAATAAGCAAATCAACATTTTTAATATAATTAAATCCTAAATTTTCTACCCATCTAAATTGTAATTCATTATTTGAGTAGATATCTGGTATTCTAAATGATAAATACATATTTGTCAATAAATCGCCATGTCTTTCTATCTTATACGTCATTTTAACACTTTTATAAAATCCTGCGTTAGCATTGTTTATAGGAACAGCGACACGTTTTTCTAAAGCAAAATTAGTATGTTTTCTATAAACATATTTATAATAATTAATACACGGGTTAACAGTTATATATTCGTCCATTTGCCCGTTCAATACTAATTGGATTAAACCTCCACCCATTATTATCTTATAATATCAATACTTTATTATTATCTTATATTATTATCTTTAACGGATTTTCAATATTATTTTATATGAATGATTGTACAAATTTCTCTAAACTATTATAGCTTCTATCACCTTCATACTCTGCTAATTTATTATTATTATTGTCAATTGCTAATATACAAGGAAACCCAGCAATATTATACTTATTGATATCATCTTTATTTTCAGCTATATTTTTCTTTATAAATTTTGCATTATTATTTAAATTATCATTTAAAGATTCCCATATTCCCGAATTACTAAATTGATCACAATATCCACATCCTTCCATATAATAATAATGAATTTTAACATTTCCATCACTACTATTATTTAAACTATCATTTATAAAATTCTCGCACATTTTTTTATTATTAATAAAAAATACTATTAATATTAATATAAATATACCAAATAATAAATATATAATCATATTATTGCTTTTAAAATTTGTCTTACTAATTTTTTTTACCATCTTATCTAAATATTTAGTATATTATTTTTATTACAACAGGGGGTAAATAATGTATAATTGTAAAAATACGAATTGCTATTATTTTTAATAAATTTTTTATAATATTTATCGTTTACCATCAAAATCCTGCAGTCTAATTTAGAATAATCAGTTTCATATATAAATTCATCGTTTCTTACAACATATACGCTATTATTATTATTTCTTAAAAATTCAAGATATGTATTTAAATTACTATTATAAACTATTACCATTCTATAAATTAATTCATTTTCATATAATTCTTCAATATTACTAACAAAATTATTAATTTTTTTTAATTCTGTAATTGATACAGTCATTTGTAATTTTATATATATATTATCGCCTTATGTAAATTTAATTATATAAGATTATTTAAATATTACTAATTATAATGAATGATAATATTATTAAAATTGAATTTTCATATTTTCTAGATAAATATAAAAATGTGAAAAATATACCCGAAAATATTACAAATAAAGTTGATGAATTGGAAAAAAATTTTAACTGTTTTAATTCATTGTATGACCCCAAAATGATATGGGTTAAAAAAAACTTTATTAAAAAGGAAAAAAATTTACAGCAAAAAAATAAGGTACATGTTATTATACCAGATTTTGAAAAAAGCTCAATCCTAAAAAGGAAACTGTTGGGATTGTTAAATAAATTAACAATTATTAATAAAAATAATATTTATGATAAAATTATTGAAATAATTAACACCGAGGAAAAAGATAATACATTTGATATAATATGGGAATATATATTATTAAACAACAATATATTATATTCTAATATTTTAATGTTTTATGATAACACATTTATAGAAAATAAAATTAATGATAAATGGGATAATTATATTAAAAATAAAGAATGGAAGCCACCTGCTTATATATATGATAATAATATTTTATTCTTAAAAGACGATTATGATATATATTGTGAATATATTAAATGGAAAAAAAATATTATGAATATAACAACAATATGGATAAGATTTAAATTAAACACGATAGATATTTTATTAAATGATATTTACAACCATATAATTGATATTATTAAAGAAAATATAGTATATAAACATATTTTAGATATATTTTTAGAGCAATTATATTTAATATTAAATACCCGTAAAAATATTAATATTATTAATAGTATTAAAAATATTGATATTAATAATTTTAATAATTCTACAAAATTTATTATTTATAATATTTTGGATTTAGAAAATAAATAATTTCTATATTATAATATAGAGTAAGAAACGCAAAATATAATATGAAGGAGTCGGATAATAATTTGTCTTTCTATACAAGTTTAATTATACAAATGATATTTGTTATATTATTAATAATTATATATTCCTATTTATACAAGCTTGAGAATATTGGTTGTGAATGTTCAGAACACCCTAACAAAGAGTTTATCAAGAATTTTACTATAATAGCATTAGTATATTTCTTTATAACAGCTTTTATTTCGCTTAAAGGTGTCGCTAAAAGTGTTGGTAGTGTATTTGTACAATTGTTATCAATAGCGACATTTATATTCTTCCTATTATTTGTTGTATATATATATTATGCTTTTGAATATGTAAGATATTTGACTAATGAAAAATGCAAATGTTCGGAAGATATGTCAAGAGATGTCATTGCTATCGGCACTATGATTTCTTTATTCTTATTCATTACCTTATTATTTACTATAATAATAATACCTATATTACTTAGCACATTAAGCTCACTATTAGAAAAAATAGAAGTATTTGAAGATGAAGTTGAAAATACTATACGTAATCCATTAAGAACTATTAAATCCACTCCTGGCAGAATTGCAAATTCTGTCAATGATGTCGGTAAATTTGTTAAAAAGAATGCTATTAAACTTAGCAATTTAAGAAAAAATAAAAAAAATTAAAATAATTTATTAAAACATCATTTTTATATATTTAATGTACGCTTATCATTATTTACCTTGTTTCGTTTTGCATTTGTTTTTTTTAATATATGAATATCTGCTGTATCTTCAATAATAGAAGTTATTTCTTCATCGCTTACAGATAATGTTTCAATCCGGTTGTCAAAATCATCATCTATTGATATTTTACTATGTACGTTTTTAATAATATTATCTATATCTTCCGTTGTATTATTATAAGAAGCACGCTCATTTGAAATAGTTGGTTTTTGATAACTTTGAGATTGCATAGTAGAAGACATATCGCTTGTTAATGAACCGAATAAATTATTAACCATCCCAAATATTCCCATACTATCGCTCATACCTGAATTTTTTTGTGATAAATTCTCACTTTGATTTATATTATTAACATTTTGCGGTATTGTATTACCCATCATATATTGTTTTGCTGCGGCATTTTGAAACTGTTTCATTAATTCGGGGTCTGATTTTAGTACATTTTCAATATCGGGCAAAGGTTGGTCTTTAAACATTCTACTTGTTAAATGAAACATAAACGCACTCCCAGACAATGATATGAATAATCTTAATTCTGGTGCCATTTTTTTACCGGTTGATTTATATTTATAATGTAATTCTTCAAAAATATCATCATAATCATTTATATTCTCGTTTACTTGTTCTGACCAACCGTCTAATTTAATAGAAAAAGGATCATATCTAGTATTCATATATTCGGATCCCGAAACAAATGCCATTAACATTTTTTGTTGAAATCTAATACTTCCATCAAGCTCTTTTTCTTTTATAATTCTACTATATTCAGATTTCATTTCTTCTAAATCGGAATTCATATTAAATTTAAAAGGTATTTTATACCCTTTTGATTCTAATCTATCTAATTGATAAATAATTTCTCTCTTTTCGTTTAATTCTTGTTTAATTATATCCTTTGGGCTCATATATTTTTTTTTTATTATTCTACTATCTTGGCTTTGATAACTTCCACCGCTACCACCACTCTCCCCGCTCTCTCCACTTCCCCCACTTTCATCACTACCTTCGCTACCACCACTACCGCCACTACCATTACTGCTATTACTGCTATTACTCGCATCGCTACTCACACTTCTCGTATCACTAATATCATCATTAATAAATTTCTTTTTATTTTTAACATTATTATAACCTGTATCGCTACCACTTGTTGAACCGTCAATGTCTTTATCGCGATTAAATTTATTTTTATAGATATTTTTAATATTATTCATATATTTAGCTTTTTCATATTTACTATTTGAATTTGAACTAATTTTAGAAGAACGCGATGAACGCGATGACATTGAAATAACATCGTCGCTTATTTTTTTTTTATTAAATAAATTATCATCTATAAATGTATTTTTAACGGGTATATTAAAATTAAAAGAATTTTTAAATGTATCTTTATTCAATTCTATCAAGTCTTCATTTTTATTATTTAAATTAGATATTAATGACATATTATATATTTATTGATAATCAAATGTTTATATATTTACAATAATTTATATAATAAATATAATACGCATATTTTATTTTTTTCCTATAAATTCTATCCATTTTCTAAAAAATACCCTTCCTGTTTTATAAATATATTCAGGGTGAAATTGTATACCTAAAATTTTCAATTTTTTATCGTATATAATAACAATTTTTTTACCCAATTTTTTAACAATTTTATAATTTTTATTTATATTAATTACATAATCTTGATGATAATAAGTATATTCTAATTTTTTAACTTTAAATGGATATGATATATTTATTTTTTTTGTATATTTTTTCATACCATTTTTAAAACTATTAATGTTCGACTTTTTACCATTTTTAATTGATAAATATTGTAAACCATAACATATTGCAAGAATAGGGATTTTATAATTAAATATTATATCAGGAACTTTAGGAGAATTTTTATTTAATATAAAAAAATCAGAACCACTAACTATAATTCCTAAAATTTTTTTTGTTTCAATTATTTTTTTAATTCCATTTGTATCATGATACCTTTTGATATATAATTTTGCGTTTTTACCAATCGTTTTTTTGTATAGCAAATGTTGTTTTTTCCAATCCCAATTATCGCTATACATAGATATCAATAGAATATTCATTTTAATATAAGCAATTATATTTTTCTAAAGGTTCGTTTTTAATATTTGCTCTAATATATGAAACAGCTTGTAAACACGAATCGCTTAAATCGTCTTTTTTTTTATTTTTGCTGAAGATGTCTATCAATCTTTGATTATTTTTAATATAGTTTTCACATATTTCTATACTTAATTTTTTATTTAAGATATATTTGCTTCTTTTAAAATTTTTAGAATTTTTTTTATCATCTATATCTTTATCAATAATGGGTAAAAAGTCGTGCGTTTTCAATTTTAATGATGCATTTACTAATATAACATTTTCAACAATACCATCCCAATGTTTTAATAAACTATAGTAATTATATATAATATGTTGTATAGTTTTCATAATACCATTTAAATTAGATGGTTGATTCTCTATTAAAACATAATTAATAATATTTATATCATTCTCCTTTAAAAATCCAATTATAATATCCATTTCATTATAAATGCGCAAACATATGTCGTCTATACATTTAAATTCTTTTTTCGTATCTGCCAATGTTATGATGCGCCAATCTATAATTTCTATTTTATCTGTTTTTTTTAATATACATAGTGCTAAGTTTTTAACACCTACATCAAAACTTATATATATCATTGTTATTAATAATCTAATATATTTAAATCTTTATACTTTTTACCATATTTGATATTACATTTTTATTAAATTCCTTAACATTATTATATTTAATCAATACAATAATATCCCTCCAAAATGTATCATTAATATAAGAAGAATTATAATTATTAATATTTCTATGTTTTTTATATAACCATTTATATATTTTTTCTTGCTTTTCTTGATTATTTAGCTGTGAAACATTATGCATTTTTCTATTAGAAATCATTTTCTTTATAAATTTTTTAAATTCATCATATTTAAAATAATTGGTAGGAACTATATCCCATAAATTAATAAATTTAATATAATTATATGAAGGGCATAGTAAAAAATTATCTAGATAATCTATAAATGTATTATTATTATCTATTATTAATAAAGACTTTGATATGTCATGATTTTTATTGATTTTCATAGTTTTTTTTATCATAGGCATTATTTTTCCAACAGATTTTTTAATGTTTCCGTTTTTATCAATTATACAATTATCTCTTGTAAATATAGGTCTATTAAATTTAATATTATTTTCCTTTTCTATAATATTTATCTCTTTATATGCCCATTCTTTTTCAGATGCTGTATAAACAAATATATAGCTATTTGGATATATTTTTTTTATCATATTCATAAATACATTAAAATATGGTCTTATTAATAAAGAATTTTTATTATAACTATTTTTTAATATTGTTTCACATTTTGCTTTATCTGATTTAAATATTTTTAAATTATTTTTCATCATATTTTGTATATTATAAATATCACATTGATAACTACAATCACCTATAATTGTACCATCTAAATCTATTAAGAAAACAAATGGTTCCATAAACTCTATTATATTATATTATTAATATAATAGAAAATATATGGATAATAATATTTCATTTTTCATAGGAGGGAAACAGTATATTATTGATGAAAATAATATCACAAAACTTTATACAAATGAAATATCAACACAAAGCAACCAAAATACAAATAATTCATTTGCAAATATGAATAATATAATAAATTATAAAAATAACAAATATAATCTTGATAAAAGGATTATGTATTATAATTATATTCATAAAAAATTATCAACAATTTCTAATAATAAATGTCTTGAAAAGAAAAAGTTTGACAATGTAAATTATGGTTATACAATTGATGACAAAATTAATTTAATAAAAATCATTGGTACAAAAAGTTCTTATGGTGTTATATATATAACAAAAATCAAAAATGTAATAGGTAAATATCCTGTAGTTTCAAAACTTCTTACATCTAATAAAGATAATTTAAAAGAGATTAAAATAAACACAAGCGTTACAAAAAAAATAGTATTAAATAAATTTTCTAAACATTTTTTATTAACATATAAGGTTATTAATTGTAAGAAAAAAAAAAATAATCTACCAGAAAAAATTAATAATAATAAATATTATATTATTTTAAACGAATTAGCTCATGGTGATATTAAACAGTTATTCACTATAAAAAAAATTGTAGATAATAATACTTTAGTATATAATATTTTTATTCAAGTTATATTATCTATACTTACTTTTCATAATATAGGATATATACACCGAGACTGTCATTATGGGAATTTTTTATATCAACGTGTTAATGACGACGGGTATTATCATTACAAAATATATAACAAAGATTACTATTTAAAAAGTTGCGACTATAACATATTAATATATGATTTTGGATTATCAAAAAAACATAATTACACAAGAAAAGATAATGTGAAACTATTTAAAGATTATTACAGAATACATCATGCTTTTTTAAATAAAAGTTTTTTCAGTAATCCAAATAAAGTTTGGAATGAAAAAGAGCAGATATCATTTGAAGTTTCATTATATGTAAAAAAATTTATATCATTAATATATAATTTAAATGAAAAAAATGATTATATTGATATTATAAATAAACATATTTTACCTTATTTTATTATTAATAACAGTGATATATTTCTTAACAAAAAACCTGTTAATTCTAAAATAATAAATAAGACGCCTTTTATTATAAAACCGCAAAAAATATAATTAACTATATTCATTAGATTTGATTAAGTTTATTTTTATCTTCTTCCAATTTCTTTCTCCTTTTTTCTATATATTTTGACATGCTTTCAAACCCTGAATATATAAAATTATTTAACATTTCTTCTGTAAGTGTCATTATAACACCTTTATTTTTAAATTCAAAATTCATTAATTTTATATCAGGATAGTTATCTGGAATATAATAATAATCAATATTATTATGGTCTATATGGTCTTCCATTACAATTTTTACCCTTTTTTTTTCATATATATTTATTAATTGTTTCAATAAAAATAATACACTTATTTTCGGTTTAGGAATATCAACATCATCTACTATTTTTTTATGATAATTTTTATGTATTAGAAGCCCCAATATATTTTCATAAGGAACGTTTTTAAATATATTAATAGGTAAATTATTAGTTAAGCCACCGTCATAATAATAATCTTCATCTATTTTTGTAGGTTTAAAAAGTATAGGTATTGACATTGAAGCTGAGCAAGCTTTAAAAACGCAAACATCGGGGGTATCTTCTATACAAAATATTTTATTTTTGCACGTATATATGTTCGTAGTAGATACATAATAATTTACCCCAAATCGTTTTGCTAAATAAGAAAAAGTAATATTTTCATCTAAATTTTTATATTTTTTATTAACCTTATCTTTCATATGATTAGTCAATAAATCTATATTTGTTAGACCACACTCGGTTATGATTTTAATACAATTTTTATACGGGATTTTGCATAATTTTTCATCATTAATAGCAAGCATAAGAATTTCTTCTATATCTTCAATATCCAATTTAAATGCAATAGCTAATCCAATAAAAGCACCGATTGATGTTCCTGAAATATGAGTAATATTTTTATGTAAATTTTCTAAATACAAATATCTTAATGCTCCTATATATACTACGCCTCTCATTCCGCCACCAGATATAGCTAAATGTGTTATATTTAAGTCACACATATAAGTTATTGATATAATTAATATTAATTTACTTATATATATTAGATTTTGGTCATATATTAAAGTTATATTCATTTACATTTACATTGTAATATTTTAATGCTTCCAAAGCAGAATTGTTTTCGGCTTCCTTTTTATTTTTTCCTGTTGATGTAGAAATAATAGTACCATTTCTATCTTTTACACAATATGTAAATAATCTATTATTATCCTTTATATTAACTGACAATTCTTTAAATTGCGGTATATCTTGTAAATAATGCTGCATATATGATACAAGCATATCTTTATAATTATTCTTGATTCTAATTAATTCGCTAAAATCTATATAATTTTCTATAATATATATAATCCATGATTCAACAATAAAATAACCTGCCCCAGAGTAAGGAGCAATTCTAATATTTTTTGGCAATAAAACTTCGTCTTCTTGTGATTGGAAATCTGTATAAAGGGCGCCTATAAAAGCTTCAAATATATCCTCCATAATCTTATAATTAGTTCTCCCATTAGAATCTTCAACTTGCTTTGATATTATTGCATATCTAGGAAAACCTATTTTATCGGATAAATATCCTAACATTTTTCCATTAACAATCTTAGTTCTTATTTTGGATAAAAACCCTTCACTTTGATCTGGAAATCTATTATATAAATAACTCGCTACTATCATACCTAACAATGAATCTCCTAAAAATTCTAATCGTTCATATGAAATATCTTGGAGAGGTAAACAATCATCCGGACATTTTACATTACTTTTTTCAAAATCAGTATTCTTCATCGTACAATATGATTTATGAACAAAAGCAACACGATATAAATTAATATTTTTGAATTCTATATCTTTTAAACCATTATTATCAAATAATAATCTTAAATCATTAGTTTGAAGTAATATATTTTTATTATTATATGGTAGATTATCACTGTCAATATCTTTTGTTTTATTATGAATATTTTCAATTCTCTTCATTATTTATTATATTTTAATTTAATAATTATATAATATCATTTTTTCTTTTATATTATTAATATTTTTTTATATAAATATTAATATATAAATATTAATAGTATATTTCTTTTAAATAGAATAACATATAAATGAGTTATAATAATACAGAGGGTATAATACCAGCTATACAACTTAACTCGGTTGGTATAGGATTTCAATTAGATGATGATGGAAATGCAATAAATCTAGATAATCTTAATTTAAATGAAAATGAATATTTAGTTGTAGGTGAAAAAACTTATTATCCTCAAGAAACAACACAAAATAATACAAAATGGAATTTATTAGTAAATTCTGACGGTATTGCTGTTAATACTTCTAGAAATGCTAGTGCTAATTTTTTAAATTCTCAAACATCTTTATTTGTTGATAATAATATTTATTGTAGTGGTACCATAAAAGCCAATGGTTTAGAATTAAATAATATAACTATAGATAACGATCCATTAACAAGTAGTTTAATAAGAGATTTTATTATTAGTGCAAATAAAATATCAGCAAATCAACCTTTTCAAGCAGGAATAGACACAAGTTATCAAGATGTTTATAATTTTAATTATAATATTAAAAATGTTTTTTCTCCTTCGTTCTTAACTTTAGGAGGATATGTAGATACATATACAAATACACATCCTTTAAATATCGTTTCAAATGCTAATAACAAAGCCGATAGCCTTCATATATCAATACGAAATGATGTAAATAATACTGATGAACCATGTAAGTTCTCAATGGGAATAATTGGGGGGTCTAATATATCTCCTGCAATCATATCAACCACAACTGGTATGCCTTTAGAATTTCATATTAGTAAAAAATCTTCTGATATTGATAAAATATATCAAAGACAAACACTTCCAAATTATATAAATGATAAGGATTATCCTGCTCTTGCGATAGATGCTAATAATAACGTAGCTATAGGTATAAATAAAACAACAAAAACACCTTTCAATCGTAAATCATTATTTAATGGAATAATATTAGATGATTATATCGATGATGAAGAAACAAGATTAGAGGTTAATGGTGTTGTGTCTTTTAACGATATACTTATGTATGATTATTATACTAATACAAAAAAACATTTAGACGATATATATGTACGTAAAACTGGAATAAGTGTAATAAATAGCACACAAATAAAAGAAGGTGATTTTTTAGGAAATAATTACACTTTTAATAATATAACTACAAAATATCAATTAAATGCTAATCTTATTAATGTAAATAATACTTTAAACGTCGATAATACTATAAACACTAAATTTCTATTGGTAAATGAAAATGCAAGTTTTGGCGGTACTGTTAATTTTGATAATGATGTTAATTTTAATAATGTTCAAAATGTATCAATTAATAAATTAAATATTAAAAATGATATTTATATTGGTAATAAAAGAATAACACCTATTGATATAAATGACCCATATACAGGATATGGAACATATAGTAAAAGTAAAGATGGTTCTAACTTTTTTTTTGTATATGTTCATAGCAATATTGCTTCTTTAGATGCCAATTGTAATATTAATTTTCCTAAAAAATTAGGGATTGGTCTAAAGTCTACAGATGGTTTTGATGGCATTCTCAATATTATCAAAGATAATCATTATAATCGCGATAATTTTGATATAACAATGAAAAATACTGTTGATAATAAAGATTATATTGCTAATATTGGAAGATTATCAAGAATAGAATATGGAGATAATAGTTTAATAATTAATACTAACAAAGTAACCGATAAAAAAAATAATATATACTTTTACCCTTCAACTGATATGTCAGAAATCACATGCAATTATTATTTACCAAATCTTAGAAGTACACCACCTATTTTATCATTGAGCAAGAATAGTGCGTCTATTAATAAATATGCTGCGAGAAGTGGGTTTGTATTAGATGTAGATGGAAAAATAGCTGCGAATGGTTATCATTTAACTGTTAATGACGAAACATATAGAACAAGTAGTTTTCTATATCAACAAAAGAATTTTTTTAACTTATATGATGATAAAACTGACAAGTTCTGCGTTAATTATAATAATATAACAGCTTATTCGACAGATATGAAAGGATTCAATGTTAAAGGCGGTATTAATACAGATAAATATTACCAAAATAATAAAGAAATAGAAACATTGCAAAAAACTAATACACATGATGCTTTTTATACCAATAAAAAACTTTCATTAGGATGGAGTGGTGAAGATGTTAATGTTCCTCTACAAATAAGGAATACTACAATTAATGATAATAATTATTCAGTAATTAGAATATATAGGGGTGTAAGAGGTGGTGGCTCCAAAAATAACGCTGATTATAGCGGTATTGATATATGTGAATATGATAGATATTTAAATAATGATAGAAATGCTGAAAGATGGTTTATTTATAAAAATCACATTTATAATGATTTAAATTCAAGAGATGTTCAAAGAATTGGTCCTTTGCAAATAGGATATATTGATAAAGACATTAAACCAAGCACTTATGGCATGTCATTTTATTATGATAATATTACATCAAATTATCATATTGATGTTAACAACCCTAATATAAATTATAATGATAAATCCGCTATGTCAATTTATGGTGATCTTAATGTTCATGGAAATATAAATATTATAGACGATGTAGGTTCCAATTATAATTTTAGGTTATCTAATTTATCAACATTAACAAAAATTACAAACTATATTACAACTGTAAATAATTCTGTAAATTATAATAATGAAAATGATGATATGAAATATAATGGCAATAATATATTATTTACACCAAATAATAGCGTAATAATAGATTCTATTGATAAAAATGCTATACCAATGATTATAAAGCAAGATAATACAAATTATTCTGTTGCTAAATTTATTACATACGCCAATAATAATAATGATAATTCTGCTAAAATAGAATTAGGAATATATAACTCAAACTTAAACATAACAAATGATGATTACGAAATGAATAATAATATTAATAAAATGATGAAGTTTGAACTAAGCAGTTATGACGATAATAATACTAATTTTAGCATGAGTTATTATAATAATGGAACTTATAAAAAATTTTATAATTGTAAAAATTCAATTGATGAAAGTGGTAATTTGCTAGGTTCAACAACACATATAGGCATTGGTAATAATGTAAATAATAATAGTAATATTACCTTACATATTGACGATACTAATAAATATGGTATTCAAATAACTAACAATAATTATGCTCCCGCTATTAATTTATTATATACAGGTGGAGCAACTAATAACATATATCATACTATATCAGGAGGTAGCTTTGAAAATAATTATAAATTTAATATTTCCGTTGCTAATAACTCATATTATAATGAAATAATACCTACAAATGTTTTTACTATTGATGCTTTTGATGGGGTAAATATTAGAAAAGGAGCTCGCTTTGGTTTTAATGAAAATATATTAAATGAAACTATGGTTATTAAAACTGATTATAATATTACTGGAATGTCAATCACAAATAGATATACAAATGATTATTTATATGATAGTTTAGTTAATATACCTGCTAATGACATGCGTTTATTTATAGTCAATAATAATTGGGAAAATAAAGTTAAAGAGTATAATGCCTATTACAAATATAAAGCTATAGCATATCCTACAATTGATAATAGTTCAAATATTATAAAAATAAGTGATACAGAAAATGATGACTATATATTCAATACGTCTGTAGTAGTTTCTAAAAATTTAATATTTAAAACTTATCATTTAGATATAGAAGCAAATTATAACACATCAAATATAGATGTTTATTTAAAGAATTATAATTTGACAAATTTTGATACAATAATTAATCAAGAAAATATAACAAATTGTATTTTTGATTTTGATTCTGATAGTTGTAATATAAATATAATTCCAAATGTAAGTTATGAAAATAATATATTATATCCCAATAATTTAAAAAAAAGAGATTTAATAATTAATAATAATTTAAACTTTAATCTTGATTACATTGATAATATATCTTCTAATTATTCTTTAATATACAATTATAGTAATTATATTTATTTACCTGATAATATTAGTTGTAATTATAATTATAATTATATATATGAAACCAGAAACATTGACAATTCTAATATTATTGATGTTATTAATGAAACATATATAAATTTATTACCTTTTGATAATAATTCTTATTACGACGAATATATTTACTCTTGTTATGATACTAAAAAATTAATTGACAACGGTGTATATTCAAATATATATTTAAACACTTATAGCTCCAACATTGTAAGAGTAAATTCAAATATTAATTATATTGGATATTTTGATGTCGAAAGAATTAATAATATATTATATAATACTTCTAATTTATTACCAGATATTTTTAAAAATAATAATTTTGAAGATAATTATATTGATTATAACTATAATATTTCTTTAATAGATAATATTCCAAATATTACTTTATCAACAAGTAATTATGTATTTAATAATAACGCAAATAGCATACTTCGAGATATGTCTTTTGAATTGATAAATTCTAATTATTCTGTCGATGATACATTTCAAATATATAATAACACATTTACTAATAAATTAATCTTTAATGATTATTATTATATGCCTAATTTTAATCAAATTAATGATTTTAAATTGCACATTAAAAATTATAATTATACAAATTTAAAACCTCAATTAATAATTACAAATCAAATAGAAGAAATAAATAATAAATTTTCTGGCCATGAGATTTATAGTTATGATGATGTTATTGAAATTAAATATTTTAATGACACTATTAATAATAATTGGACAATTATTAAAATAGATGCTGATGGAAACATATATTTAGAGGGAGATTTATGTATGAGAAACAATAATATCAGAACAGATGGTAAGATATATGATACTTATGGTAATGATTTAGCAGAAATTTTTAATAAAAATTATTTTAATGAATATAAAGTTGTTTCAAGTAATATTCATTTCAATTCATTAGGGTCTAATGGTTTGCAAATTAATTCTCATTCAAGTAGTAATTATGATAATTATAAATTCTTTTATGTCAAAGACTATACAAGCGATGGTGTAAATGATGTTATGATTTTACATAAAAACATTAACGAACCTACCAAATATAAATTAGATTTATACGGTGATATTGACACATCAAATGGTATATTAAAGGTCGATGGTAGAGATATTATTAGAGATACTTGCAATTATGTTTTAGATACAAGCAACGTTATTTCTACAAGAATAACTAACCTAGTTACTGATAATATAACAGAAGAACTTGATTCTAGTAATAAATTTATAGTTAACCATTTGTATAATAATAATTTAACTGTGAATGGCTCCGTTATTATAAATAGTAATTTAACTGTTCTTGGAGAAACAACATATCTCTATACAGACGTGTATACAACAGAGCAATTGATAGTTAATAATGAAGGTAATGGTGTCGCTTTTGATTTAACACAAAAAAATAATACCGACAGTATCTTAAATGTATCTAATATTAACGACCAAGTTTTTACTATAACAAAACATGGAAATGTTGGTATCGGTGTAACCAATCCAGAAAATTTTAAGCTCTCCATTAGGGGAAATGTTGATATAGATGGTGATGAATTTAAATATACTA